>Ga0208826_1000280_pt1 | contig 57012 bp, 49 predicted proteins | sample AD_UKC115_MetaG_FD_184451 | JGI IMG/M metagenome (GOLD analysis project Ga0208826, IMG submission 184451) | Active sludge microbial communities of municipal wastewater-treating anaerobic digesters from Hong Kong - AD_UKC115_MetaG (SPAdes)... | ecosystem: Engineered > Bioreactor > Anaerobic >... | reverse complement strand
AATGGTGCGCAGGTCACCACGCTGTTCGCGTTGGCGAATTTGTGGATGGCGCGCAAACGAATCCTGGGCTCGACAGGATAGTTGCGCCTGCGGCACGGAAATTTGAGGCAAAAACCGGCACGGAAGCTGGTCTGCAAGGAGCGATCCGGCGTTTTCACGCCCGCCGGAGAACAATTGGAATCTGTGCCGCGGATTACGATGGGTTGATCAGACCTTCCCTGGATGCCGCCTGCCCGCGCGCGTATGCCGGCATCGCCATGGCGTATCGCGGCATGGCGCATCTCGACCGTGCGCCGCGCGAAGTTTTCCCGTTGGCCAAGGCGGCAGCAGAGCAGGCGCTGCGCCTGGATCCGGATTCACCGGAGGCGCTGATGGCGAGCGGTCGAGTGCGACACCTGTACGATTGGGACTGGAACGCGGCTGAAGCACTGTTCCGGCGCGCGCTCGATTTGAAGCCCAGCTTGATGGAGGCGCATCTGGGTTATGCACATTTGTTGACCGATCTCGGTCGCCACGAGGAAGGGCTCGACGAAGCACGTCAGGCGGTGGATCTCGACCCGCTTTCACCGTTGGTCAATTCGCTCGCCGCCGGTTTCTGTACGGCAGGCCGGCGGGAGGAGGAGGCGCACGCATGGCTTGACCGCGCTCTTGAACTCCGTCCGGATTTCTGGGTTGCGCTGACGGTTCGAGGCGGCATGGCACTCGATCGCGGCGATGTTGCTGCCGCGCTGTCCGACCTGACGCGCGCGGTCGGCAGCGCCCAGCGTGCGGCTTTTACGCTTGCCACACTCGCGCTCGCGCAGTCTGCGGCAGGGCGGCGTGAAGATGTGCTGGCAACGGCGCGCGAGCTTGAGGCGCGCGCCGCAGCGAGCTACGTATCCGCATCCAATCTTGCGGCGGTCCAACTCGCGCTCGGCCATCGCGAACATGCGTTGACCCTCCTCGAACGCGCCCTGCAGGAGCGCGACATCCGGATGGTCTTCCTTCGGATCGACGCGCGTTGGAACCCGCTGCGCGAGGAGCCGCGTTTCGTGGCGTTGGCGCAGCGCATGGGGCTGGTGGCCGAACGCGGCTATTCACGACTCTGAGACAGATCGACGACGTGCGCTCGAAGCGGTCGCACGTCCTCTCGCCTCAAGACGTCGACTACGCCGCTTGTCGCGAGGCGCGCTTGCGATCGTTCTCGGTCAGATGCTTCTTGCGCAGGCGGATCGCCTTCGGCGTGACTTCGACGAGTTCGTCGTCCTCGATGAATTCGAGCGCCTGCTCCAGCGACATGCGGATCGGCGGCGTGAGCTGGACGTTGTCGTCCTTGCCCGCGGCGCGGATATTCGTGAGCTGCTTGGCGCGCAGCGCGTTGACGGTGAGGTCGTTGTCCTTGGCGTGGATGCCGACAAGCTGGCCTTCGTAGATTTCCGTGCCCTCCTCGACCAACAAACGACCGCGCTCCTGCAAGCTGACCAGCGCGTAGGCCGGCGCGGGGCCCATGCCGTTGGAGATCATCACGCCGTTCGGGCGTTTGGCGATCGCGCCTTCGGACTTCGGCCCGTAGTGATCGAACACATGGAACAACAAGCCGGTTCCGGCGGTGATCGTGCGGAATTCGGTCTGGAAGCCGATCAGCCCGCGCGCGGGGATCAGGTACTCCAGACGCACGCGGCCCTTGCCGTCGGGCTCCATGTTCTTGAGCTGGCCACGGCGCTGGCCGAGGCGCTCCATCACGCCGCCCTGATACGCCTCTTCCATGTCGACGACGAGCTGTTCGATCGGCTCGCTGGCGACGCCATCGATGGTCTTGATGATCACTTCGGGGCGCGACACGGCCAATTCATAGCCTTCGCGGCGCATCGTCTCGATCAGCACCGACAGGTGCAGTTCGCCGCGGCCGGAGACTTTGAATTTGTCAGGGTCCTCGGTGTCTTCCACTCGCAGTGCGACGTTGTGCAGCGTCTCGCGCGTCAAGCGGTCGCGCAGCTGGCGCGAGGTCAGGAACTTGCCGCCAGAATGTTCCTTCTGCCCGGCGAACGGCGAGTTGTTGACCTGGAAGGTCATGCTGATGGTCGGCTCGTCAACCGTGAGCACGGGCAATTGTTCCGGCGCATCGAGTGCGCAGACCGTATCGGAAATGCCCAGCCCCTCGATGCCGTTGATCGCGATGATGTCGCCGGCTTCGGCCTCGGCGACTTCCTTGCGCTCCAGACCCATGAAGCCGAGCACCTGCAACACTTTGGCATTGCGCTTCTTGCCTTCGCGATCGATCACGGCGACCGGCATGTTGGTGCGTACCTTGCCGCGCTGGATGCGACCGATACCGATCAAACCGACATAGCTGGAATAATCGAGCTGCGAAATGCGCATCTGGAACGGGCCGTCGGCATCGACCGGCGGCTTCGGCACGTGCGTCATGATCGCTTCGTACAACGGCGTCATGTCACCCTCGCGCACGCTGTCGTCGAGGCCCGCGTAGCCGTTCAAGCCGGAGGCGTAGATCACCGGGAAGTCCAACTGCTCGTTGGTTGCGCCCAAGCGATCGAACAGATCGAAGGTTTGATTGAGCACCCAATCCGGGCGCGCGCCGGGGCGGTCGACCTTGTTGATCACGACGATGGGGCGGAAGCCCATCTGGAACGCCTTCTGGGTGACGAAGCGCGTCTGCGGCATCGGCCCGTCCATCGCGTCGACGAGCAGTAGCACGGTGTCGACCATCGACAGCACGCGCTCGACCTCGCCGCCGAAGTCGGCATGTCCCGGCGTGTCGACGATGTTGATGCGATTGCCCTGCCAGGTGATCGCGGTGTTCTTGGCCAGGATGGTGATGCCGCGTTCCTTTTCCTGGTCGTTCGAGTCCATCACGCGCTCGGCGAGCACGGTGCGCTCGCTGAGCGTGCCGGACTGCTTCAGGAGCTGGTCGACGAGGGTGGTCTTGCCATGGTCGACGTGGGCGACGATGGCGATATTGCGCAGATTTTCGATGGACATAAGAAGGGCCCGGCGTTATCGGGCCGAGCCTGTTGGCGAAGGGATTTCGGCATTATAGCCCGAAGGGGCGTTGCAATCACGTCATCGTGCTCACCGCGTACAGCGCGATGACCACGAAGACCGCCGCGGTTTTGATCAGGGTGATGGCGAAAATGTCGCGATAGGACTGGCGATGTGTCAGTCCAGTCACGGCCAACAGGGTAATCACTGCGCCGTTGTGGGGCAGGGTATCCATGCCGCCGGAGGCCATTGCCGCAACGCGATGCATGACCTCCAGCGGTATGCCGGCAGCTTGCGCATTGGCGGTAAACGTGTCGGCCATGGCGCCGAGCGCGATCCCAAGGCCTCCGGAGGCAGAGCCGGTAATGCCGGCGAGCGCGGTCACGGCGATCGCTTCGTTGATCAGCGGGTTCGGGATGGCATGCAGCGCATCGGCGATGAGCTTGAAGCCTGGCAGGGCGGCGATCACCGCGCCAAAACCGTATTCGGAGGCGGTATTCATCGAGGCGAGCAGGGCGCCGGCGACCGCGTTGCGACTGCCGTCGGCGAAGCGTTGCGTTACCGGGCGCCAGGCAAAGACAAGGATGCAAAAAATGCCGATCAACAGTGCGCCTTCCACTGCCCAGATGGCGGCGAGTTTGGCTACGTCCTGCGCAATCGGCGCGCTTTTGCCGACCACGCTCGGCACGAAACTGGTGGTGGTCCCATAGGCCTGCGGGATCGTGGTTGTCAGCCATTTGTTGGCCACCCCGACGAGTACCAGCGGCAGCAGGGCAATCAGTGGGCTGGTTCGCGGCACGCGGACGTCCGTCGTGGGCTCGTTGATCGGGTTCTCGCCGTAGCCCTCGCCGCTGCGCGCGGCGGCGAGGCGACGGCGTTCGAGGTAGAGAAGGCCGACGATGAAGATGAAGATCGCGCCGGACACGCCGAGCCACGGCGCCGCCCACGTACTCGTGCCGAAGAACCCGGTCGGAATGATGTTTTGAATCTGTGGCGTGCCAGGCAAGGCATCCATCGTGAACGTGAATGCGCCAAGGGCGATGGTGCCGGGGATGAGGCGCTTGGGGATGTCGGTTTGACGAAACAGTTCCGCCGCGAACGGATACACGGCAAACACCACCACGAACAACGACACACCGCCGTAGGTGAGCAGCGCACACACGATCACGATGGACAGAATCGCGCGCTGCGCGCCCACGAGGCCAATGGTGGCGGCGACGATGGAGCGCGAAAACCCCGAGAGTTCGATCAACTTGCCGAACACCGCGCCGAGCAGGAATACCGGGAAATACAACTTGAGAAAGCCGACCATTTTGTCCATGAACAGGCCGGTAAACATCGGCGCGACCAGCGAGGGATCGGTCAGCAGCACGGCGCCGAGCGCGGCGATCGGTGCGAAAAGAATGACGCTGTGACCGCGGTAGGCGGCGGCCATGAGCCCGGCCAGTGCCGCGAGTACGATCAGAAACGCCATGGTGCCTCCTGCGCGAAACGACCGCCGGAGTATCGGCACGGCACGGCGCGCGGCCCACTGTACGAAAGTACACATGCCCATTCGACGCGACGCGACTAGCCTTGCGCGACCCGGCTCTGCCGCCTTCGTACGTAGAGAGTGAACCATGAAAAGACAAATGCTTGCTTTGGCCATCCTCGCAGCCCTGGCCGTGGGCGCGCATGCGGAAGAGGCGGTTGATGCGGCGGCGCCGAATTCGCAGAACGATGGGTCGAAAACGACGGCAACTCCGGGCGAGACCGCCCAATTGGAAAGCATCACCGTCACCGCGCGGCGTCGTTCGGAAAACCCGGAGAAGATTCCGATCGCCGTCAGCGCGTTCAGTGAGCAGGATCTCAAAGACATGCAGGCGCAGAACATCGATGGCTTGCAAGGCGCGGTGCCGGGCTTGAACATCGTTCAGGGTCGCGGTTCGTCCACCTCGGTCAACGTGTTCATTCGTGGCATCGGGCAGCCGGATGCGTTGCAGACGTTCGATCCGGGCGTGGGCATGTATGTCGATGACATCTACTACTCGCGCATTCAGGGTGCGCTGGTCAGTCTGTTCGACGTCGATCACGTCGAAGTGCTGCGCGGCCCGCAAGGCACGCTGTACGGCAAGAATTCGACCGGTGGCGCAATCAAGATCGTCACCCGCGATCCGAGCGACGGCAACGCCGCCTCGGTGGAAGCCACCTTCGGCGATCACGGTCGCGCGGAAGGGCGTTTCTATGCCGGTGGGGCGCTCAACGAGCAATGGTCGGCCAGCATCGCCGGCGCCGTGATCGGCAACGACGGCTATGTGCGTGATCCGGCCACCGGCAAACATTACAACGATGACGACACCAAATCCTTGCGAGCGAAGTTGCAATACAAGGCGAGCGACAATTTCAAGGCCACGTTGGCGATCGACTACACGCGCCAGAACACCGCGTTGACCTTGGGCGAGCCCACGGCGCCGTTGATCCAGACCGATTTCGTCAAGGGTGCGGTCGTGCTGTTGCCGGCGCCCGCTGGCGAATATGACTTTCGCACCAGCACCTCGTTCGCGCCGGACAAGGGCCAAGGGCTGACCCACAAGGGCGTGTCCTTGCATGCGGACTGGAAACTCTCCGATGCGTGGACGTTCAAGAGCATCAGCGCCTATCGCCGCTTGACCAGCACCTCCTACATCGACATCGATGCCTCGAAGTTTCAACTCGGTGATGTATTCGTCGGCTTCCCGCAGAAACAGGCGAGTCAGGAATTCCAGTTGCAGTACGACAACGGCAGCAACCTTCAGGCGGTGTACGGCCTGTATGGCATGCGCGAACATGTGCCCTCACATCAAGAAGCGTATGCGAACGATTTGTTTGCGCTTGCCGGCAGCAAGATCGGGTTCCTGCGCACCATCGACGACGATCTGACCACGACCAGCTACGCCGCGTTTGCGCATGTGAACTGGGAATTCGTGCCAAGTTGGACGCTCGCCGCCGGCCTGCGCTGGACGCGCGAGAGCAAGGATTATGATCGCAGCACCAGCATTTTCTGGACGCCGCAGATCAAGCCCGGGCTGGTCAACAGCACGCTCGCGTTTTCCGGCAGCCAGGACTGGACGGCGTGGACGCCATCGATCTCGCTGCAAAAACAGTTCAACGATCAGGTCATGGCCTACGTTTCGGCCAATCGCGGCTTCAAATCCGGCGGCTTCAACGGTCGCGCGAACTCGGCTGCAGAAGTGACCCATGCCGTGTTCAATCCGGAGTTCGTGTGGACGTACGAAGCCGGTTTGAAGATGCGTTCCGCCGATAACCGCCTGCAAGGCAACGTTGCCGCGTTCCACAGCGATTACCGTGATTTTCAGGCGCGCGTGTCCGAAGTGCTCAATCCGGGTTCGCCGACACCGACGTTTGCGTTTCCGGTACTGAACGCAGCCAAGCTCAAGATGGATGGCGTCGAATTCGAAGGCGCCGCATTGTTCGGCACAGGCACACGTCTGTCGGCGCAAATAGCCTATCTGGATGCGCGTTACGCCAACTTCATCGACCCGCGTGTGCAACTCAATCCGGCGCTGGCCAGCCTGCATGCGCATGTTCCGTTCTCACCGGAATGGACGGCGCGCGTGGCGCTGACGCAAACTTTCAATCTCACTGGCGGCAGCGCGATCACCGTGGGCGGCGATGTGTCGTATCGCGACGACACCTGGTTGTCCGTCGACAATCGCCCGGGGCTGATGCAGCCGAGCTACGCGCTGGTCGGCGCGTTCGGCGTGTACGATTCGGCCGACGGGCACTGGCAAGTTCGCGGCGGTGTGCGCAACCTGACCAACAAGACCTACAAGACCGACGGTCAGGAGTTCTCCAGCGTCGGCAACATCCAGACCGCGTACTTCGGCTGGCCGCGCAACTGGTATGTCAGCGCGCGTTACAATTTCTGAGGAGGAATTACGTGCGTCATTCACCCGTTGTCCTTCGTCGCGCCGGCCTCGTTCTGCTTGCCGCCGCGCTCGCCGCTTGCGCGGCACGCGCGGAGACGCCGCTGCCCAAGTTGAACATCGATCCGACCCGCGTTGGCGTGGCCGGCCTTTCCTCCGGCGCCTACATGGCCACGCAGACGCAACTGGCCTGGCCACGCGCGTTTGTCGGCGCGGCGCTCGTCGCCGGCGGCCCTTATGGCTGTGCCGATGGCAAGCTCGAAACGGCGTTGGGCGCCTGCATGAAGGGCGAGCCGCCGATCGATGTCGACGTGCTGGTCGCGCGTGCGCACAAACGGGCGAGCGAGGGGCTGATCGGGCCGTTGGAGGCGTTGGCCAAGGCGCGCGTCTACGTTCTGCACGGCAAGCTGGATGGGCTCGTCGCCGCTCCCGTGGCGCAAGCATCGGCCACGTTCTACGAGCGTCTGCGCGCCGCAACGCCGGCATTGTCCGGCATGCAAGTGGAGTACGACGGCGAGCGGGCGTTCGCGCACAACTTGCCGGTGGTGCAAAAAGGCGATGATTGCGAAAAATCGACGTCGCCGTATCTCGGCCACTGCGGATTCGATGCGGCAGCGGAAATTTTCGCGCACCTGTTTGGCGCCGCGCCACACGCCGTATCGGCGGCGAGCGGCGAATTGCGCACGTTCGCGCAGAAGCCTTTCCTGTCTGAAGGCAAGGATGCGTTCCTCGCCGACAGCGGTTACGCCTACTTGCCGCAGGCTTGCCTGAAGGGGCAGCGTTGCGGGCTGATGATCGTGTTCCACGGCTGCAAGCAGAATGCGCAGGCGGTGGGCGAAGCCTTCGTGCGCGATGCCGGCTTCAATCGCTGGGCCGATGCCTACGATGTCGCGGTGATCTACCCACAGACGCGCAGCAGCCTGATGCCGCTCAATCCACAAGCGTGCTGGGATTGGTGGGGTTATTCCGGTGCCGACTACGACACGCGCAACGGCGTGCAGCAACAGTGGTTGCATCGGTTGCTGCGCGCGTTGGCCGTGGTGCCCGACGGCGCGAACTGAGCGCGGATACTTCCAACACCCTGGGTTATGCTCTTCGCCGATGCGGGTGAGGAGGCGATGCGACAAATGGCGGAAGACGTGACCGGGTCTGGAACAGATTCGCCGCGCGGGAGCGCAGGCCGATGCTGAGTACCGGCTTGGTCGTCGTCGCCGGGTTGCTCTGGTTGGCGGTGCTGTTCGGCGTAGCCATCTACGGTGAGCGCCGCCCTCACGCGTTCGAGCGACGTTGGGCCGTCGTCTACGCGCTCTCGCTCGGCGTGCACTGCACATCATGGACGTTTTACGGTACGGTCACGCAGGCCAGCCGATCCGGCTGGTGGTTGCCGCCGACGTTCGTCGGTGCCATCGCGCTGTATGCGATCGGCACGGCGTTGCTCGTGCGCTTGGTCGAACTCGCGCGCGAGGTCAACGCCGGCTCTCTCGCCGACCTCATTGCGGCACGCTTGGGGCGACACTCGGGGTTGGCGGCACTCGTCACCGCCGTGATGTTGATCGGCATCGTGCCGTACATCGCATTGCAGCTGAAAGCGGTGGCGATGAGTTATGGCGCGCTCGGCCACGACAACTTTCCCGGATTGCCCGCGTGGCAAGATGGTGCATTGTGGGCGGCGGTGGTGATGGCCGTGTTCGCCATGCTTTTCGGCACACGCCGAGCGGCGGCGACTTCGCATAATCGCGGCCTCGTGCTTGCGTTGGCATTCGAGTCGCTGTTCAAACTGGCTGCGATGCTCTCGCTCGGCGCCATGCTGTTGTTGCCGACACATCTGCCAGCCGTGCCGGCGATGACGGAGCATGGGCAGACCGACAGCGGCGGCTTTCCTGCCCTGATTCTGCTCGGCGCGCTGGCGATGTTCACCCAGCCGCATCAATTTCACGCCGGCGTCGTCGAATGCCGCGATGCGCGTCATGTCGCGACGGCGCGTTGGTTGTTTCCGTTGTATCTGGTGCTGATCGCATTGCCGATTCTGCCGATCACGCGTTTGGGTGATGCCGCGTTGCGACCGATCGGCGTGCCGTCGGATCTCTATGTGCTTGTCCTGCCGCATGTGCAAGGCTACGACCTGCTGACGATTCTCGCCTTTCTCGGCGGGCTGAGTGCGGCAACGAGCATGGTCGTCGTGGCCACGCTGGCGTTGAGTTTGATGGTCGCCAACCACTTTCTTGCGCCGCTGCTGGTACGCACGCACTGGGCGCGCGAGGCGGGCGACGATTTGCGCGGTGCGGTGTTGGGCCAGCGACGCTTCGCCATCGCGGCGATCATCGGATTGGCCTGGTTTTACAGTCGGCTGCTGGCCGGCAACGATGCGCTTGCCGACATTGGCGCGATTTCATTTTCTGCGCTGGCGGGGCTGGCGCCGGCCACGCTGGTGGCGTTGTATCGCCCGCAACTCGGCCCGCGCGCCGTCGGTTGGGGGCTGGCTGCCGGCACGCTGGTCTGGCTGTATGTGTTGTCGCCGGGCCTCCTCGCAATGGTGCCGAATGGGTTCTTGCACGGCCCCGCTGCCGCAGGTTGGCTGGCGCCGGATGGGCTGTTCGGATTGACCGACTGGAGTCGGATCAGTCGCGCCGTCACCTTGGGGCTGATCGTGAATGTTGTCGTGCTGGCGGCGGTGGCGAATACCCGTTACGGCCGACGCATGCGCGGCGACGCGGTCGGTGCGGTCGAGGCGACGCGTCTGCGTGCGCTGGCCTTGCGCTTCCTGCCACCGGCGAGCGTCGATGCGGCACTCGGCACGCAGTCGCTCGTGGGCAGCGCGAACATCGAACAGATCGCGGCGATCGAGCACGAGCTGGCCGCGGTCATAGGCGCATCGTCCGCGAGCCTCTTGCTCGATGTGATGCGACACAAGCGTCACGGTGAACTCGATGCGGTCGCCGCGATCGTCGATGAGGCGGCGGAGGATCTGCGTTTCAACCGACGCGTGTTGAGCGCGGCGCTGGCGAACATGAGTCAGGGCATCTGCGTGGTCGATGCGCAGTTGTGCATCGTCGCCTGGAATCGGCGCTACGCCGAGTTGTTTTCCTATCCGCATGGATTGCTCAAGGTGGGGGCACCCATTGCGACCCTGATCCAGTACAACATCACCAGAGGATTGATCGGGGCTGGCGATGTCGCACAGCGACTCGCGCGGCGATTGGCGTTCCTGCAATCGGGCGCATCGCATCTGTCCGAACGGCGATTTGCGGGCGACATCGTGGTCGAGATTCGCGGCAATCCGATGCCCGAAGGGGGCTATGTGGCGACGTTTACCGACGTCACGGCATTTCGCAAAGCCGAAGAGGCACTTCGGCGCAGCAACGAAACCCTGGAGCAGCGCGTCGTCGAGCGAACACGCGAATTGGCCGAGGCGACGCTTGCCGCGCAACGTGCGAATGTGGCCAAGACCCACTTTCTCGCCGCCGTCAGTCACGATCTGTTGCAACCTCTGCATGCCGCACAGTTGTTCGCTCACGCATTGCGCCCCGAGCTGGCCGAAGGCGCGTCGCTTGCCACGGTCGATCATCTCGACGACGCGTTGCAAGCCACCGAAAATCTTTTGGCGGGGCTGCTCGACATCGCTCGCCTGGAAGGGGGACGCTTGCATCCGCAGCCACGCGAATTCGCATTGGCCGAGGTGCTCGACCCGCTCGCCGCCGAATTTGCCGCGCTGGCTGCCGCACAAGGTATCCGATTGCGCTGCGTTCGCACGCGAGCGTGGGTTCGTTCGGATCCGCAATTGCTGCGGCGCGTGGTGCAGAATTTTCTTGCCAATGCCGTGCGCTACAGCGAGCGCGGTCGGGTGCTGCTCGGTTGTCGGCGGGCGGGTGCCATGCTGCGCGTGGAAGTCTGGGACACGGGGCCGGGCATCGTCGAAGCGGAGCAGCACCTCATTTTCGAGCCGTTCCGTCGCGGTGGTGCGACCGCAGGTCAAGGGCTCGGTCTGGGGCTGGCGATCGCGGAACGCATGGCTGCCTTGCTGGAGCATCCGCTGAGGCTGCGTTCCTGGCCCGACTCGGGCAGCGTGTTCGCGATCGAGCTGCCGCATACGGTGCAACGCATCCCTCCGGAGGTACCCAAAGCGCCGTTGCCACGCGAACTGCCCGTGGCAACCGCGCTGGTGCTCGACAACGAACCGGCGGCGCTCGCCGCCATGAGCGCGCTGCTGCAAGGCTGGGGGTGGCGCGTGCAGGGCGCACGTTCGGTCGCGCAGGCGCTCTCACTGACCGAATCGGTGGACGTCGTGCTGCTTGACTATCACCTCGATGCCGGTGTAACCGGGCTCGATGCATTGGCTGCCTTGCGCACTCGGTTTGGCAGTGTGCCGATCATCGTGTTGACGGCCGATCGGGATCCGCCGCTGCGGCGACGTCTGCTGGAGGCTGGGCTGGCCGTGCTCTACAAGCCGGTGAAGCCGCTTGCGCTGCGGCAGGTGTTGCGACACGCCGTCGATGTTCGTGTGGGCACGCCGTGAAGGCAGGGCGCTTCAGTCGTCTGCGCGCGCCTCGTCCAACGCATCCATGCCACCGCGTTGCATGTCGATGTCGTCCAATGCGCGCAGCAAGCCGCTGGCTTGCGTGCGATTGCGCACGCCGAGACGTTCGAAAATGGCGCTCAGGTGCGCTTTCACGGTGCGCTCTTGAATGCCCAACCGGTCGGCGATCTGTTTGTTGAGCAAGCCGATGGCGACGAGGGCGAGAACGCGATGCTGCTGCTCGGTCAATTGCGCGAGATGTCGGGCGAGTGTGCGTTCGTGCGTGTCGATCGGCAATGCGGCGACCTGCGCAGCCAGGTGCGGCGGAATCCATTCGTCACCATCCAGAACGCATCGGACCGCCGCAGCGATTTCGGTCGACGGCGCGCCCTTGGACACAAAGCCGGCGGCGCCATGGTCGAGTACGCGGCGCACGATGCGCGCATCGTCGTGCGCGGAGACGACGAGCACGGCGACGGCGGGAAACTGTCCGCGCACGCGCGCCAGGCCCGAAACGCCAAGGCTACCCGGCATGTGCAAGTCGAGCAGGATCATGTCCGTATCCGGCGCGTCGGCAAGCCGTGCCATGGTCGAAGGCAGATCCGACGCTTCGGCGATTTCCGCTTCGGGCAGGGCGGCATGCACCGACTGATTCAGTGCGGCGCGAAACAGCGGATGATCGTCGGCAATGAGAACACTCGGCATGGCGAACGTTTTACCCTTTGTCCGGCGGCGGGTCGAGCGCCACGCATGGACTATCGTACGATGCGCGAGCCCGGTATGAGTCGTAGCATGCGCCGATGCCTGTCATGCTGCGTACCGTGTCGACCGCCCTCGCGCTTCTGCTTGCCGCTTGCGCAGGCGCCCCATCGTTGCCGGAGAAAACCATGCCCGAATTTCTGCTCGGCCCCATTCGCATCACCACGCATGGCGGCGCGGACGATTTGTTGAGCGCGGGGCTGGGGCTTGCCGGTCTCGCTGGGGCACCGACGGCGTTCGCCGATCCGGCGCATCCGACGCCCGCGGAATTGCGCCGGCGTGCGATCCAAACCAGTTGGAAAGGCATTGCCGATCTTGGCCCGTTGGGCGGCTACGGTCGCGTGTATGGCCACGTGCCCGCGGTGGCAGGCCGCGAATTCAGCGCTTTCGCTCGCTTGCCTGGTGCGCGAGCGCCGCATCGTGTGCTGCTGCAAGCGCCGGATGCGTTCGATCGCAAAGCGCGTTGCCTCGTGGTGGCGGCGTCGTCGGGATCGCGCGGCATCTACGGGGCGATTGCGCTCGCGGGCGCTTGGGGTTTGCCGCGCGGCTGTGCGGTCGCCTACACCGACAAAGGCGCGGGATCCGGCTACTTCGACACTGCCGACGGCAGCGGGGTCGCCCTCGATGGCACGCGCGCGCAAGCCGGCACGGCGCCGCTCGAGTTCGAGCCTGCACAGGCGCCGCGCGATGCCGGCATTGCGATCAAGCATCTGCATTCGCAGGACAACCCCGAGGCAGACTGGGGCAGGCATGTGCTGCAAGCGGCGCAGTTCGGCTTGGCGATGCTCGATCGCGCCTATCCTGATCAAGCGCCGTTCACGGCCGGCAACACACGCATCATCGCAACCGGGTTGTCCAATGGTGGTGGCGCCGTATTGCAAGCGGCGGGCCTCGACGAGTCGCACCTGCTTGCCGGCGTCGTGGCAAGCGAGCCGAATGTGCATGTCGCAGGCCACGGTCGTGCGCTGTTCGACTACGCCAGCGAAGCCGCGCTGTATCTGCCATGCGCATTGGCCGACAAGCGCTTCGATGCGACTCCGCTCGCGCGCGTTGCGGGCGCGTTGCCGCCCGCCTTCGCGGCACGTTGCGCCGGCTTGCGCGAAGCCGGTTCGCTCGATGGCGACGACTTTGCCGCACAGGCGCACGATGCGTTGCAACGGTTGCACGCCGGCGGTTGGACCGACGCGGTCATCGCCACGGCGGCGAGCACCACCGTCTTCGATCTCTGGCGCGCAGTCGCAGCGGGATATGCCAGCGCCTATTTGCGCAAGCCGGTTGGCGAGATGCCGTGCGGTTACGCCTATCGCCAAGTCGATGCGCTCGGCAAGCCGAGCGGCGATGCCGCCGTGCGTGCCGCGTGGTGGGCCGATGCGGCGGGCATTCCGCCGGGCAACGGCGTCGGTTTGATCGGCAGCATCGAGGCCGGCGCCGATCCTGCCTTGGCGAGCTTGCGCTGCCTGCGCGGATTGTGGGAAGGCGATTCGCCGGACGCGCGCGCACTGCATGCGTCGGTGGCGAGTCTGGCGGCACGCTTGCCGCGGGCGGATTTGCCCCTCTGGGTGGTGCATGGGGCGGACGACGGCCTCGTGCCGACGATGTTTACCTCCGAGCCCTATGTGGAATGGCTGCGCGCGTCGGGACGCACGCCGCGTTACTGGAAGGTCGCGCACGCGCAACATTTCGAGAGCTTCCTCGCCCTGCCTGGTTTCGGCGATGCGCATGTGCCGCTGCTGCCGTTCGCCTACCGGGCGCTCGATCGGATGTGGGAGCATGTGATCGATGGCAAGCCGCTGGCCGATCCGCCCGTGCCGCAAACGCGACCGCGCGGTAGCGCCGCGCTGGATGCATCGATGCTGGGCCTGACGAATTGATCGCGGCGGACTGCGATTCGCGGTTACCATAGGCGTTCTTTATCCGGAGATAGCGCATGAGCGACCTGCAAGCCCACATCAAAACTTCGCGTGGCACGATCCATATCCGTTTGACCCCAGAGCACACGCCGGTGACGGTGGCGAATTTCGTCAATCTTGCCCAGCACAAGTTTTATGACGGCTTGAGTTTCCATCGCGTGATCCCCGACTTCATGATCCAGGGCGGATGCCCGGAAGGCACCGGGCGCGGCGGCCCGGGCTATCGCTTCGGTGATGAGTTCGTCGCACACCTGAAGCATTCCAAACCGGGCGTGTTGTCGATGGCCAATGCGGGGCCGGGCACGAACGGTTCGCAGTTCTTCATCACTCACGTGGTCACGCCATGGCTCGACGGCAAGCACACGGTATTCGGCGAAGTGCTGAGCGCGGACGATCAGAAAGTCGTCGACGGTATTCGTCAGGGCGACGCGATCGAGTCGATCGCCATCGTCGGCGACACCGCGGCGCTGTTCGCCGATCCGAAGGTGGCGCCATTGCTGGAGCAGTGGAATCGCACGCTCGCCGCGCGCTGATTTTTCCATGCCGCCACGCAAAAGGCCGCCTTCATCGGGCGGCCTTTTGCGTTCATGGCGAGACAACGATTACATGTAGCCGAGTTGCTTGACCACGAACAGGATGATGATCGAGCCGAGAATCGACATGATGATGCCGGCGGGATGAAAAATCTGACCGCTGACGGGTTTCTTGAACAGGCTGCCGATCAGGCCGCCGACGAAGGAGCCGGCCACGCCGAGCAGGACGGTCAGCCAGAAACCCAGGTGCATGGCACCGGGGTAGAACCAGCGTGCAAGCAGGCCGACGATGAAGCCGATGATGATGGACCAGATGATATGCAGCATGCGATCTCCTCAGGGTGGGCGGAAGCAACGGTTCTGCGGTCGCGCCGCAGACAAGGCGGCGCGAGTTTAGCAAATCCGACTGTTGGCAAATGCTGAAATCGCGGGTATCTGCGTGCGCCAACGACCAAGGCGGCGTGATCGCTGCACCGCAGCAAATATGCTAAGCTGAAACACTCCATCGACGAGGATATTGCAATGCCTTTGCTAGCCGAACGCATGAGCCGAGCCAAACCCAGTGCGATCATGGCGGTGGCGGAAAAAGCCAAGCAACTCAAGGCAGCCGGCAAGGACATCATCAGCTTCTCGATCGGTGTACCGAATTTTCTGCCGGGTGAGCACGTCTATGCCGCAGCGCGCGAGGCGCTGGCTCACGACAGCGGACAGTATGGCTCCAATCGCGGCAGCGAGGCGTTGCTCGACGCCTTCCTCAAGCATCTTCAGGATGGTGGCTTCAACGGCTACGAGCGCAAAAACCTGGCCGTCGGCGTGGGGGCCAAACAGGTGCTCTACAACCTTGCCGAAGCGCTGCTCGATCCGGGCGATGAGATCGTGTTTCCGACGCCGTATTGGACGAGCTACGTCGACATTGCCGAGATCGTCGGTGCCAGAATTACGTGGCTGGCATGTCCGAGCACGCAAAACTACAAGCTCAAGCCCGAGCAACTTGCCAAGGCGTTGGCGAGCAAGCCCAAGGTGTTCCTGTTCAACAATCCGTCGAACCCGACCGGCATGGTGTACACGAAGGACGAAATCGCGGCGCTGGCCGACGTGCTCGCCGCGCATCCGGATACCTGGATCATTTGCGACGACATTTACAATCGCCTGGTGTTCGACGGCATCGGCTATCACAATTTTCTGCATGTGAGACCGGAATTGCGCGAGCGCACGATTCTCGTCGATTCGATCTCCAAGACCTACGGCATGCCGGGTTGGCGCGTTGGCTTCGTTGCCGCACCCGCCAACGTCGCGCAGGCGCTGGCCACGCTGAACTCGAACCACATCACGAGCCTGCCCGAGGTCATCACGGCAGCGGCAGTGGCGGCGTTGTCGGGGCCGCAAGACATTCCGCTGCAGAAGGCCAAGGAATTCGCCGCCAAGCGCGATCGCGTGCTGGCGGTGCTCGAGGCCATCCCCGGCGTGAAATGCCCGCGTCCGCAGGGCGCATTTTATGTCTTCCCGGATATTTCGGTCGCATTTGGCAAGAAGCATCCAGCGGGTGCGATCAGCAATGACGTCGACCTGTGCAGTGTGTTGCTCGATGCGAAAGGCGTCGCCTGCGTGCCGGGCTCGGCCTTCGGTGAGCCGCGCGCGCTGCGCATTTCGTATACCTGTCCCGACGCGCAGCTTGACGATGGCATGAAGCGCATCAAAGACTTCTTCGCTGAGCTGGTCTGACGGCGAAATTGGAGAGGGGCGACGGGCGCGTGAGACGCGCGATCCTGGTAATTCACGCCACTCGTTCGCCACCCTCGCAATTTCCGTTTCACACTTTCCACATCCGAGGTTCTCTGCATGAAATCCCCCGTCCGTGTCGTCGTCACCGGTGCTGCCGGCCAGATCGGTTATGCCTTGCTGTTCCGCATTGCCTCGGGCGACATGCTCGGCAAAGATCAGCCGGTCATTCTGCATTTGCTCGAAATCACGCCCGCGCTGCCGGCGCTACAAGGCGTGGTGATGGAATTGAACGATTGCGCGTTTCCGCTGCTCGCCGGCGTCGTCGCGACCGATGATTTGTCCGTTGCGTTCAAGGACGTGGACTACGCGCTGCTGGTTGGTGCCCGCCCGCGCGGCCCCGGCATGGAGCGCAAGGATCTGCTCGAAGCGAACGGCGCCATCTTCGCGCCGCAAGGCAAGGCGCTCAACGATCACGCCCGGCGCACGGTCAAGGTGCTCGTGGTCGGAAACCCGGCCAACACGAATGCGCTGATCGCGCAGCAGAACGCGCCGAGCCTCGATCCCGGCCAGTTCACCGCCATGGTGCGTCTGGATCACAACCGCGCCAAGTCGCAGCTTGCCGAGAAAACCGGCACGCACAACACCGACGTTGCGAAGATGATCATCTGGGGAAATCATTCTTCGACCCAGTATCCAGACATCCATCACGCCACGGTGAAAGGCAAGGCGGCGTTGTCGCTGGTCGATCAGGTATGGTACGAAAAAGACTTCATCCCGACCGTGCAGCAGCGCGGTGCGGCCATCATCAAGGCGCGCGGTGCTTCGTCGGCGGCGTCGGCCGCGGCAGCAGCGGTCGATCACATGCGCTCGTGGGCGCTGGGCACGACCGAGGGCGATTGGGTGTCGATGGGCATTCCGTCCGACGGTTCCTACGGCATCCAGCCCGGCGTGATCTACGGCTACCCGGTCACGGTGAAAGACGGCAAGTACAGCATCGTGCAAGGGCTCGCGATCAACGAATTCTCGCGCGCGCGCATGGATGCGACCGACAAGGAATTGCGCGAAGAACGCGCGGGCGTCGAGCATCTGTTCGCGAAGTAGTCGCGCGCGGAGCGGCAACGTGAAAAAACTCGTGGCAGTGTTGACGAGGGTGGGGCTCGGGCGGATGTCCGTTGCCGAATACCAAGCCAACCTCAACGGGTTGAACATGTTCTTTGGCGCGGTTTTGGGTTTCGTGCTGGTTGGAACCGAAACGTTGAGCAACGCCCAGTTTGGATGCGTGTTGTTTTGCCTTGCCGGCGCGGTGATTACGATTTTTTTCATCACATCCAGCCGCAGTCGTGTCCTCTATGCCGCGCTGGCCTTGCTCTATGCCGTGACCTTTCCCGAGATGATCGATTTCGTGTTGAAGGGACACGGCATTGTCCCCGGAAAGATCCGACCCACCCTGCTGGTATGGACGCTGATGACGATTCTGGTCGAATTTTGGGCGCGCGAGCCTGTGGGTGACGCCAAGCCAGTCACTGAAGATCGCTGACCCGGTGCGCGTGCGCCGACTAGTCATGACCAATGGCACGCGCTACCCGGCAGCGGCGGACACTACTTTTGTGCGCTTCATCGAGTCCCACCTTCCGTTGCGGTCGCGACGCGGCTGATCGGCGTCGAGGTCGGGGCAAGTACCTATCGCACCTCGGGAGGGTGCGCCCATGACGAATACGCGCAAACTTGGATCGTTTTTGAGATGTTTGGTGGGCGGTGCTGCCTTGCTCGGTTCGGCGAGCCTTTTTGCCGCCTACGATCAGCCGCCCAAAGCCCTGCTCGATGTGCTGCATGCACCGGTGCCGCCGTCGCCAGTCGTCAATTCTCAGGGCACGAAAATCCTGCTCGTTTCACCGTTGCAATATCCGGCCATGGCGCGCGTGGCGGAGCCGTTTCTGCGCTTGGGAGGCGTGCGCATCGAGCCGCGCAACCACAGCCGACACGATACGCCGGCCGGTTACGGCATTCGCGGGTGCATGAATTCGTTCACCCTTGTTGATGTCGCCAGCACGCAGGAGACGAAGATTACGTTTCCACAAGGCTTGTGTCCGTCGCTGCCTCGTTGGTCGACCGATGGCACACGCTTTGCGTTCGAGAATGCCGCGGCCGATGCCGTCGAGTTGTGGCTCGGTGATGGCGCGAGCGGGCAGATTCATCGCGTCGAAGGGGTGCGTTTGAATCCGATGTTCGATGATGCCGTGCAATGGCTCGGCGGCGGCAGTTCGCTGCTCGTCAAGTTGGTGCCCGAAGGGCAGGGCGCGCCGCCAGCGGACAGCAACGTGCCAGAGGGGCCGGATATCCAAGAGGCTATCGGTGAGAAAGGCGAGAGCAGCACCTACGAGGTGCGCGATACGCTGAGCAGCAAGCACGACGAGGATTTGTTCGACTACTACGGCGTCTCCCAGCTCGCCATCGTCGATGCGACGAGCGGCAGCGTGCGCCGTGTCGGCAAACCCGCGTTGTACACGGGGCTTTCGGTAGCACCCGACGCCACGCATGTCTTGACTGAAACAATTCGTCGCCCGTATTCGTACGCGGTGACCTATGATCGCTTTCCGCACGATGTCGCAGTGCTCAACCTTGCGCACGACAGCGCGCAGATAGTCGCTTCGCTGCCGTTGGCCGACCGCGTGCCAGTACACGGCGAACCACTGGGCCCGCGTGAATTCAGTTGGCGCGAAAACGTGCCGGCCACGTTGATCTGGGCCGAGGCGCTCGACAATGGCGATTGGAAGGTCAAGGTTCCTGCACGCGACAAAGTCATGTCGCTGAAAGCACCGTTCACGGCCAAACCAACCGAAGTGTTACGTACCGAACAGCGTTTTGCCGGTTTCGCTTGGGGCGAGCAAGCGTCGCTTGCGTTCATGACCGAGTTCGATGCGAATCGGCATTGGTTCAAAACGACGATCATCGACGTCGATGCGCCGAAGCAGAAACCGCGCTTACTCTGGGACATGTCTACCGATGAACGCTACAAAAGTCCGGGCAGTTTCGTTGCACGTCGCTTGGCCAATGGCGCGAACGTCGTGCGGCAGGATGGCGATGTGGTTTACCTGCGCGGGCAGGGTTCCTCGCCGCAGGGCGATCGTCCGTTCCTGGATCGGCTCAATTTGAAAACGTTGGCTCGCGAGCGTCTGTTCCGCAGCGATGCTGCTGCGTTCGAGCGTGTGCTCGCGTTCGGTGCGACACCGGGGCAGTTCTTGACCTGGCACGAATCGATCACCGATCCGCCGAATGCGTTCATGCATACGCTGGGCGACCGGAGCGCGACACCCGCCGAAGGCGAAGCGCAGTTCGCCTCCAGCTCGGCAGCGATCACGCACCTTGCCGATCCAACGCCGGAATTACGCAAGATCAAAAAGCAATTGGTCAAGTACAAGCGCGCTGATGGCGTGGATCTGTCGTTCACGCTGTACACGCCGCCGAACTACAAGGAAGGCGAAAAACTGCCGGCCATTCTGTACGCCTATCCGCTCGACTACGCCGATGCCAAGCAGGCCGGTCAAGTGTCGGGCTCGCAGCAGACCTTCACCCGCCTGCCGCCGTATCGGCTGTTGCTGCTGGCAGGCTATGCGGTAATCGACAACGCGGCGTTTCCGGTGGTGGGTAATCCGAAAACGGCGTACGACACCTACCTTGAGCAACTCGTGGCGGATGCCAAAGCCGCGGTCGACAAGGCGGTGGATCTCGGCGTGGTTGATCGCGAGCGCATCGGCGTGACCGGCCATAGCCACGGCGCGCTGATGACGGCAAATCTGCTTGCGCATTCGGACCTGTTCCGCGCCGGCGTTGCCACCAGTGGCTCGTACAACAAGACGCTGACGCCGTTCGGCTTCCAGAGCGAGCGCCGCTCGGTCTGGGAAGCACAAAAAGTATACCTTGACGTGTCGCCGTTCTTTTATGCCGACAAGATAAAGTTGCCGCTGCTGCTCGTACACGGCGAGGACGATGCCAATCCGGGCACCGAGCCGATCCAGTCGCGCAAGTTGTATCAAGCCGTACGCGGCAACGGCGGTACCACGCGGCTGGTGATGCTGCCGCATGAGCCGCATTGGTACACGGCAATGGAATCCAATGAGCAACTCGTTGCCGAGATGCTCAAGTGGTTCGATCGCTACGTCAAGGACGCCAAACCACGCGAGGCAGCGCGACACTGAGCCTTGCAGGCCGCCGGTGTTGCGTTACGGATCGACAGCGAGTCCGCAAGCAAGCTCAAATCATTCACGGCACTTCATTCTGGAACGCACAATGACTCATTTACGTCGCAACGCAGTACTTGCTTTGGCCATCGCCACAGTCATCGTCACGCAAGGCGCCTTTGCCGATGAAGGCATGTGGACGCCGGACAACCTGCCGCTCGCGCAGTTGAAACAAAAATTCGGGTTCACGCCCGATGCCCATTGGGCCGAGCATGCGCAGCGTGCTGCGTTGCGTCTCGCCGGCGGTTGCTCGGGATCGTTCGTCTCGCCGACGGGCCTGGTGCTGACCAATCACCATTGCGCACGCTCGTGCGTGGAGCAGTTGTCCACGGCCGAGAAAGATATCGTCAAGGCGGGCTTTTTCGCGAAAGAAAACAAAGACGAGATCAAGTGCCCCGAGATCGAACTCAACCGCCTCGACACGATCACCCACGTCACCGACCGCGTGAAGCAGGCCACGGTCGGCAAGAGCGGCGAGGCGTACTCCAAAGCCGAGAAGGCGGTGAAGTCCGACATCGAGAAGGAATGCGTCGGCAGCGACAAGGAAGCCACCCGATGCGACGTGGTCAACCTGTATCACGGTGGCGTCTATGACTTGTACAAGTACCACCGCTATCAGGACGTGCGGCTGGTGTTCGTGCCGGAAGAGGCCATCGCTTTCTTCGGTGGCGACCCGGACAACTTCAACTTCCCGCGCTTTGATCTGGACATGGCCGTATTGCGCGCCTACGAAGGCGGCAAGCCGGCGAAAGTTGCGGACTATTTTCCGTTCTCGAAAAACGGCGCGGCGGACAAGGAGCTGACGGTGACGGTCGGCAATCCCGGTGGCACGGATCGTCAGCTGACCGTGGCCGAGCTTGAGTCCACGCGCGATGTCGACTTGATTCCGCGCCTGTTCGATTTGTCCGAGCGCCGCGGCATGGTGACGCAGTATCGCAGCGAAAGCGCCGAGAACGCGCGTGTCGCGCAGAACGATTTGTTCGGCATCGAGAATTCGTACAAGGCGCTCAAGGGGCGGCTCGAGGCGCTGCAGGACCCGAATGTATTCGCGTTGAAGCGCAAGGAGGAAGCCGATTTGCGTGCGTATGTCGAGGCCGATCCTGCGCGCAAAGCCAAATACGGCACGGCATGGGACAACATCGCCAAGGCGATGACGACTTATCGCAATCTGGAAATGCCGTTCAAGTACACCAACCTCGCCGGCACGAAATATTTCGCTTATGCGCGCACGCTGGTGCGTGCGGCGGCGGAGCGCAAGAAGCCGAATGCCGATCGACTGCGCGAGTTCACCGAATCGAAACTCCCAAGCATGACGCAAAGCTTGTTCTCGACGGCGCCGGTGTATCCGCAATTCGAGAAAGTGAAGTTCACTTACATCCTGACCAAAATGCGCGAGCATCTCGGCACTGACGATGCGTTCGTCAAGCAAGTGCTGGACAAACAGTCACCCGAAGCGCTGGCAGCGCAGATGATTGATGCGACCAAGCTCGGCGACCCTGCTGTGCGCAAAGCGCTGTGGGAGGGCGGGGCGGAGGCGATCGCGAAGTCGGACGACCCGTTCATCAAGCTCGCTATCGCGGTTGATCCGCAGACGCGCCAATTGCGCAAGCAAATGGAAGATGAAGTCGAGTCGGTCGTGGACAAGAATTCCGAACTCGTCGCTGCCGCGCGCTTTGACAAGTACGGTACCAGCGTGTACCCGGACGCGACCTTCACCCAGCGCTTTTCGTTCGGCACGGTCAAGGGTTGGGATGAGAAGGGCAAGCAGATCGCGCCGTTCACCGACATCGGCGGCGCGTTTGCGCATGCCACGGGGGCGGATCCGTTTGCCTTGCCGCAGTCGTGGCTGGATGCAAAGCCGCATCTCAACCTCGCTCAGCACATGAACCTCGCCACCAGCAACGACATCATCGGCGGCAACTCCGGCAGCCCGATGATCAATCGCAAGGGCGAAATCGTCGGCTTGGTGTTCGACGGCAACATCCACTCGCTCGGCGGCGACTACTGGTTCGATGAGAGCCTCAATCGCACCGTCGCGGTCGATAGCGGCGCCATCATCGAGGCGTTGCGCAAAGTCTACAAGGCGAGTCGCGTGGCCGACGAACTTCAGGCCGCGCAAAAGTAGTCTTTACTCACGAACCGGCGTGCGGATCGTTCCGCACGCCGTTTTTTTTTTGCGCGAACGCAAGCTCATCAACGCCAGTGGCCGCGAATCCAGACGCTGCCGGAAGGCCCGCCCCAATACCCCGGAACCCATACGGCGGCAGGGTAGGGACGCACGGGGTAGTAAACGCAACCGGTGGCGAACAGCGGGGCCAAGCCAGCCGCAATCATGAGCAACACTTTGGCACAACGTTTCATCGTCGTTCTCCGGTGGTTTCGTGCATGGTCTGAGGCAACAAAACGAGTGAGCATCACGCCAGTTGACGCGGCGCGGCAGTGTGTGCAGGCGAGGTTCAGGGATTTGCTATGCTTGCGCGCATGCGCGGATTCGAAACGTCCTTCCATGCATGACCTCGTGCAGCGGCTCAAACAACGCAAGTTGGTACAGTGGTCTCTGGCCTATGGGGCGTCGTCGTTTGCATTCATCCAGGTGCTCGATGTCGTCGCGCAGCGTTTCGGTTGGCCGGATCGACTCGAAAAGCTGCTGATTCTTGCGCTGGCAATCGGATTTTTCGTGACCTTGGTACTGGCCTGGTACCACGGCGAGCGGGGACATCAGCGCGCCACCGGTATGGAGCTGGTCATTCTCGCGCTATTGTTGGCGATCGGGGGCGGCTTGCTGTGGCGATACGAACGCGCTGTGCCCACCGACGCTGCGCCGAATTCCGCAGCGCCTGTGCAGGCGGGTGTGCCAGCCGCATCGGCATCTGTGATTTCGGTGAAATCCGTGGCGGTTTTGCCGTTCGTCAACGAAAGCGGTGAGAAGGATCAGCAGTATTTTTCCGACGGCTTGTCCGAAGATCTGATCAATGCGCTGTCGCAATTCGATGGGGTGAAGGTGATCAGTCGCAATTCGTCGTTCCAGTTTCGCGATTCGACGCTGTCCAGCGAAGCGCTTGGCCGCGCGCTGGGTGTGGCGTATTTGCTCGAAGGTAGTGTGCGACGTTTGCAAGACCAGGTGCGTGTGAACGCAGAATTGGTCAATGCGATCGATGGCAGCGCGCTCTGGTCGCAGCACTACGATCGACCTTACAAGGATCTGTTCGCGCTGCAGGACGAGATCACAAAATCGGTTGCAGATGTGTTGAAGACGAAGTTGCTCGAAGGCGGTGGCGCGGTCGTGCAAAGCGATCGTCCGCCCGGTGGTGATCTTGCCGCTTATGCTGCTTACCTGAAGGGGCGTTCGCTGGATCGACAGATTGGCGAAGCGCCATTGCGTGAAGCCATCGCCCATTTCGGAGAGGCAGTCCGGATCGATCCGAAATATGCCGCGGCGTATGCGGCGATGGCCCGTACATGGACCCAGATGGCAGGGTACGACCTGGGGGGAACCGAAGCGCAACAGGCTTACGCCAATGCCCGCGCGGCTACGGGGAAGGCGCTGCAACTCGATTCCGATCTGGCGGCGGGGCACGATGCGCGCGGCAGACTCGTGCAATTTGCGGATTTCGACTGGAGCGGTGCGGAGACCGATTTCAGGCGCGCGTTGCAACTGGCGCCGAACGACGATCAGGCCAAGACCGGCCTGGCGTTCGTGTTGGCGGCGTTGGGGCATCCGCGCCAGGCCATCCCGTTGCTGCGGCAGGCCTTCGCCACTGATCCGCGTTCGGTCGACGCGAGCTATATGCTGAACTTGTCGCTCGCCGCGGTGGGCGAGTTGAATGAGGCCGAGCAAACCCTGACGAAGGCGTTGGTGCTGTCGCCGGATGAAACCTATCTGCACTATGGACTCGTTGTCTTGCAAGTGCAGCGCGGCATGCCGCGCGCAGCGTTGGCATCTGCGCAGAATCTTGCGCCGGGCTTGTTGCGCAATGTCGCCGTGGCCATGACTTTGTATGCCGCGCAGGATTACGGCGCCGCGGACGCCGCGCTGAAAACACTGATTGCCAAGGATGCCGAGTCATCGGCTTATCAGATCGCCTCGATCTACGCGTTGCGCCGTGACCCGGACAGCACGTTCATGTGGCTGGATCGTGCCTGGACCAATCGCGATCCCGGAATCGGGTTTCTCCTGTTCGATCCCTTCATCCTGCGTTACAAAGACGATCCGCGTTTTGCCGCGTTCTGCAAGAAGGTTGGCCTGCCGGTGACGACGGAATCAAAGGCGTTGCCTTGAATGCGAAGCCCCGTGCGGCAACTGTCGCACACAGACGGTCGCATCGGCGACGGCGATGCGTTCACGCAGCGGCAGCACCCTGACGCGCCATCCACATGGATCGGCTAAAATCAGCGCTTTGTTGGAGGCCGCATGAATTTGAATTCTTCCACAGGCGCGTCCGCCACCAATGGCGCACGCTTTCGCGCCGCACTGGCCGCCGAATCGCCGTTGCAGGTGGTCGGAGCGATCACGGCGTATGCCGGGTTGATGGCCAAGCGCGTGGGTTATCGCGCGCTGTATTTGTCCGGCGGCGGTGTTGCGGCGAATTCGTTGGGCATGCCGGATTTGGGCATTTCGACGATGGAAGACGTGCTCATCGACGCGCGCCGCATCGTCGAGGCGACGCAATTGCCGTTGCTGGTGGATATCGATACCGGTTGGGGCGGCGCGTTCAACATCGCGCGCACCATCCGCAGTTTCGAGCGCGCTGGCGTCGCTGCCGTACACATGGAGGATCAAGTCGGGCAGAAGCGTTGCGGCCATCGCCCCGGCAAGGAAGTGGTGTCGAAGGCGGAGATGGTGGATCGCGTGAAGGCCGCAGTCGATGCGAAGAGTGATCGCGATTTCGTGCTGATGGCGCGCACCGATGCGGCGGCAGTGGAAGGCATCGATGCCGCGATCGAGCGCGCGATGGCGTATGTCGAAGCCGGTGCCGACATGATCTTCCCCGAGGCGATGAAGACGTTGGAGGACTACCGCAAGTTCAAGGCCGCGGTGAAGGTGCCGATTCTCGCCAACCTGACCGAATTTGGGTCGACGCCGTTTTTCACTACAGACGAATTGAAGTCGGCGAATGTCGATATCGCGCTCTATTGCTGTGGTGCGTATCGCGCGATGAACAAGGCCGCGCTGAATTTCTACGAGGTCACGCGCCGCGACGGCACCCAGCAGGCAGCCGTGCCGACGATGCAAACGCGCGCGGAGTTGTATGACTTCCTCGGCTATCACGACTACGAAAACAAACTCGACGAATTGTTCGCCGGGAAAAAATGAATCAGGAGTGCACCATGAGCGATACCTCCATCCCATTCAAGCCGAAAAAATCCGTTGCCTTGAGCGGCACTGCCGCCGGCAACACCGCGTTGTGCACGGTTGGGCGTAGTGGCAACGATTTGCACTATCGGGGATATGACATTCTCGATGTCGCCACGGCCTGCGAATTCGAGGAAATTGCGCATTTGCTCGTGCACGGCAAGTTGCCAACGCTCGCCGAGCTTGCCGCCTACAAAGCCAAACTCAAGGCGCTGCGCGGCATTCCCGCCGCGGTGAAAGCATCACTCGAACTGTTGCCGCCGTCCGCGCACCCGATGGACGTGATGCGCACGGCGGTGTCGATACTGGGGTGCGTGTCGCCGGAGAAGGACGACCACAACCATCCCGGCGCGCGCGACATTGCCGACAAGCTGATGGCCTCTCTGGGCTCGGCGCTGCTGTACTGGTACCACTTCAGTCACAACGGCAAGCGCATCGAGGTGGAAACCGACGACGACTCGATCGGCGGCCATTTCCTGCATCTGTTGCACGGTAAAGCGCCGAGCGAAGAGTGGGTGCGCGCGATGCACACCTCGCTGATTCTCTACGCCGAGCACGAGTTCAACGCGTCCACGTTCGCCGCGCGCGTGATCGCCGGCACCGGCAGCGACTTCCATTCGTGTATCGCCGGCGCCATCGGCGCGTTACGCGGCCCGAAGCACGGCGGCGCGAACGAAGTTGCATTCGAGATCCAGAAACGCTACGACAGCCCGGATGACGCGGAGGCGGACATCCGCCGTCGCGTCGAAAACAAGGAAGTCGTGATCGGCTTCGGCCATCCGGTCTACACAGTCAGCGACCCGCGCAACAAAGTGATCAAGGAAGTCGCGCGCGACCTGGCCAAGGAAGCGGAGAACACCAAGATGTTCGACATCGCCGAGCGCCTCGAATCGACGATGTGGGAAATCAAGAAGATGTTCCCGAACCTCGACTGGTTCAGCGCGGTCAGCTACCACATGATGGGCGTGCCGACCGCGATGTTCACGCCGCTGTTCGTGATCTCGCGCACCTCCGGCTGGAGCGCGCACGTGATCGAGCAGCGCCAGGACGGCAAGATCATCCGCCCGAGCGCAAACTACACCGGGCCGGAGGATTTGAGGTTCGTACCGATCGCCAAGCGCAGATGATGACAGGTGGCCAGATCGATGCCGTGCGGCGGTACTCTCGAAACGTGCATCGGCAGTCTATCGTCCTGCCGAGGCGGGATTTCGGCGTGCGAAACTGGCCATCGCGTACGGAGATGGCAACATGAAAGTCGGTTTTTTTGGTGCGGCAGGGAAGGTGACGGGGTCGATGCATCTTGTCGAATCCGCCGGCAAGCGCATTCTGCTCGACTGCGGCCTGGTGCAGGGAGGCGTAGCGGATGAGGCGAGTAATGCCGATCCGTTTCCATTCGATGTCCAAACGCTCGATGCCGTCGTCATCAGTCATGCGCACATCGATCACACCGGTCGCTTGCCTTTGCTCGGTGCGCGCGGTTATTGCGGACCGATTTACGCGCAGGAGGCAACCTGCGATTTGATCCCGGTGATGCTGCTGGATTCGGCCTCGCTGCAGGAAAGCGAGGCGGCGCGTCACAATCGCAAGCGTGCCGCGAAGGCGCCCGAAGTTGCGCCGCTCTACACGCGCGAGGATGTGCGGAGGTTGCTGCCCCAGTTGCGCCCCATACCGTACCATCGGCGGACGACGTTGTTTCCCGGTATCGAGGTCAATCTGCGCGATGCGGGGCATATCCTCGGCTCGGCCATCGTCGAACTGTTTGCCGAGGGTCGCACGCTCGTGTTCTCGGGAGATCTGGGGCCCAAAGGCACGCCGATTTTGCGTGATCCGGAAACGCCGCCCGCGGCGAACCTTGTTCTGATGGAATCGACCTATGGTAACCGCAACCACAAGGATCGAGCGGATACCGTGCGTGAGCTGGGCGGTATTCTCGACCAAGCTTGGCAAGGCAAAGGCAATGTGGTGATTCCCGCATTCGCGGTCGGTCGCACACAGGAGTTGCTGTATTGGTTCGCACGATTCTGGGAGGAATGGAATCTTTCGCACTGGCGCATTTTTGTCGACAGCCCGATGGCGGCGAAAGTGATTCGGATTTACGATCGCCATCACGAATTGTTCGACGACGATGCGCAGTCGGTGTGGAGCGGTACGCCCAATCCCTTTCGATTGCCGAATCTGCGCACGACCGAATCGGTCGACGAGTCGATGGCGATCAATCAGATTCGCAATGGCGCGATCATCATTGCCGGAAACGGCATGGCCACGGGCGGGCGTGTCGTGCATCATCTGCGACACAATCTGGAACGACGCGAATCGCAAATCGTGTTCGTCGGTTATCAGGCGGAAGGCACGTTGGGTCGGCGACTGGTAAATGGGGCGCAATGGGTTCGTCTGTTCGGGCGGGATTATCGGGTCAACGCGCAGTGCCACACGATTGGCGGCCTGTCTGCCCACGCCGATCAGAGTGGCCTTCTCGAATGGTACGGTGGTATCGCCAAGCATCCGCCTGTGGTGCTGGTTCACGGTGAGGATGTTGCGCGCGAAGGATTGGCCGGCGAGCTGAATGAACGGTATGGTGTGACGGCAGAACTGGCTTGCACGTCAGAAACGCGTACGGTGTAGTGGAAATGTGCGCCGAGTGACGTGTTGTGAAAACACAACGAGCGTGGCGAATTTGACTCTCGATTGGAAAATGCGTCGGGCAGCGCCACAAATTGCGCCTCTGTGAGCGAGTATCGTTAAAGATGTCTTGACTGTGTGTGGTTTTTTAGCCAATATCGCAACCGACTTTGGGGATGGTTGGTGTGAGCTTGGAATCCATGCGACCGAACGTGAGCAAGCAAAGCAGTCTTGTTGCTCTGGCGAGCTTGGGCCTTTGCGTGCCTGCTTTTTTCGTGCAAGCTGCCCAGCCACCCGGTCGATTCCAGAACGTTGCCAGTACGGCGCATGCCTCCGCTTTGCAGGAAATGGCTGCCTCCGGCGATCTGGTAGAAAGCTGGGGCGATTACGCTCTCAGTAGCTTGAAATCGAATTTTGCGTGGGCGCGTGAAACAGGGGAAACCTTGGCTGAGCCGCCGACGATCTTCAATCGCGCGCGTTCGAGTTGGGCGCGCACTCCGGTATCACGTTTCCCAGGCACATCGGTAGGCGATGTCAAGGCACTGCAGGTCGTTGCGCAGTCCTCGCGTGTCTCGGAATCTCCCATCCACGCAGCAGCCACGGATGCCGGCAGTCTGCTTCCGGATCAAATGCCTGGGTTGCGGCGGACGATCGTGGCGCCGTCGTTCACGCATCGGCTGGACGACAATCAGTACTGGCGGCTCTCACTGATTCTTGCTTATCAGAAATTCAATCTGTTCACGCCGCCGACACAAGATGCGGTACAGGGGGCGTTCGACAAGAGTTCAGATGCGTGGAGTGGCCCGTCAGCGCTGCGCTACAAGGAGAACTCGGTCGGATTTGGTGCGCGCTTGGACGTGGGCGGAAGGTTGGTCGAGGGTCTTGATTGGCGTGGCGGCTATCAATCGCGTGTTTCGATGGATAATTTCTATACCTACCGCGGAATTTTCGGCCAAGCGGGCAGTTTCGACATCCCGCCCGGCATGAATTTCGGAGTGGATTGGACCCCGGCGCGCAATATTCGCTTGAGTGCCGATGCGGAGCGGGTCATGTACTCGCAGATCGCGCCATTCGCCAATTACTCCCTGCCCGCGGATTTTCAGTATTTCATCGAAATGACCCGGCGCCCGCTCGCTTGGGAAAATCTCAATATCTACTCGGTTGCCGCAGCCTGGAATGTGGGGGGATTGGGCGAGATTTCCATGCGCTACAGCACCCGGGAGCAACCATTCCCCACGCTCGGCGTATTGCAGCAGTTGCTGCTCAAGCATGATATTTCCTCGCGTGACTGGGAATTGGGGTACGCCAAGGCATTTGCTGGCGGCTCCGTTTTTCGATTTCGCGCCCTCTACGCGCCGATTCAACTGTTGGGTATCCCCAACTACACCGCGGATAGTGGTTACGGCATGAATCGGATGCGCTACGAGGCGCTACTGACCACCACTTTCTGACATCACTCACGATAAGCGAATTGCCCCGGTGGCGATTCCTCTGTGAGCAGACGGGCTTCGTTGCTTGCAGCCCCTTGTTTTATACCTGCGGTATGCTAGGCTGCCCCAGCCTGCGAGCGAATTTTGTTCGTGGGCGACGATTACCAAAATACCAAGAAAGAAAAAGAATCTACCCATGGCTTTGCGCGCTGCCATCACCGCGAGTCTGCTCGTTGCTGCCGGCTTTTGCCGTGCGCAGCAAGGCGTGGCGTATTCCGCGGGCGAGCTGGCAAACGACGGCAGTCAAGCGCTTTATCAAGTCAATTTGCCGACAGCGACGGCCAGTCGAAAGGGATTTGTCAAAGCAAACGGCGTCTCCGTCTCGGCGTTGAGTGGACTGACGTTCGGCACCAACGGCCAGTTATACGCGATAGGTCTTCTGAATTCGGCGTCGCAGCCGGCGCTCATGACCGTGGCGACGACCGTGCCTGCAGCGACCGTCGTCAGTTCAATCAATGGCTTGCCGGCCATAGCGTCCAGCGGGTTGAGTTTGTCGTTCGGCTGTGACGGTCACGTATGGATGTCCTCTGCCGACAGCAACAACTTCTGGGAGCTGACGCCAAGTTCCGGGCAAATACGCTTGGTTGGTAACTTGGGAGTGAAGATCACTGCACTTGCGACCTACAACAGCGTGCTTTATGGCATTGGCGGCAACGGCAACGCGAATCTCTATACCATCGCAACCGATACGGCCAAGACGACGCTGATCGGTTCGTATACGGTGGCGGCGTCGAATCCGGTCGACGCGGGGTTCGACTCAACGGGCGCGCTGTGGGGATTGGTGCGCAATTTCAATCCCAATGGGAACAGTCTGCCCAGCGGACTCAACGCGCTGTATCAGATCAATACCACCAGTGGAGCGATGACCTCTGCGGGCATGATCGCAAATCCCGGGCAAACGAACCTGCCATACCCGGTGACATTGAGCGGGTTGGCGATCGGGCCGCCGGTGTGCAATGCCGTTGCACCATCGACTTCGTCCAAAGAGGCGCCAGCCTCCTCACCGGTCGGTTTGGGGTCGTTGATCTTCGCATTGCTTTTATCGGCTTGCCTTATTTTCAAGCCGAAGCGGTTTTGAGCGCGAAGACGCAATGCCGATGGGCGTGCAAGCGAACTGAACACTTCCCGCATGGGTTTCAATTCCAACGCCGGCGTATGCGGTTTTGACGTATCATTCCGCGCTCGCATTTCGAACACGGGTACAAGCATGAAAAACGCGTCCAGCGTGGAATTGGCGACGTCGCCGCAAGGCATGGCCGGCGCGGTCGGGTTTGGCGCGCGGGGGTGGAGCTCGAGCCGTATTCTGGTCGGGGCCTTGATGGCTCTGTGTGCGCCCCTCGTTTGCGCCGCGCCATTCAACTACGTGGCGAACTATGCGGGCAACACCGTCTCGGTAGTCGATTTGTCCACGAATACCGTGGTGGCGACGGTGCCGCAAGCAGTGGCCGCGACGTCGACGGCAGCGGCGACGGCAGGCATCGGTTTGGGGCCGCTGGGGGTGGCGATCAATCCTGCGGGAACGCGTGTTTACGTTGCCAACTATGGCGATAGCACCGATTTGAAGACGCCGGGCACGGTTGCGGTCATCGATGCCGACCAAACCTCGGCGACGCTCAACAAGGTCATCGCGACGATCACCGTTGGCGTGCGCCCCGAAATCATTGCGTTCAATCCGAGCGGCACGTTGGCCTATGTCACCAATAGCGTCGGCAATACCGTTTCGGTGATCGATACGACGGCGAACAAGGAAACGACCAAGCTTGCCGTCGGCGGCGTTCCCATCGGCGTGGCATTCACGCCGGATGGGAAGAAGGCTTACGTCACGCTGGCCGACAAGAGTCGCGTCGCCGTGATCGACGCGATTGCGAATACCGTGTCGAGCACGACGATCCCGCTGAGCTACAGCAATCCGATCGGGATCGCCATCAATTCGGCCGGCACATTCGCCTATGTCGCCGATTTCGGCCTGGCGGAGGCAAGTCCGGCGCAAGCGGGAGCAGTGTCGGTGATCGACTTGTCCAAGAACGCCGAGGTGGCGGCCATTCCCGTCGGTCTGGGGCCGACAGGCATCGCACTTTCGCCCGATGGCAGCCGCGTCTATGTTGCCAACTATGTCGGCGGCACTGTCTCCGTGGTCGATGCAACGACCAACAAAATGATCGCGCAGACTCTTTCGGGAGTCGGCTCGTTGGGTATTTCAGTGGACTCGAATGGCACTTTCGCCTACGTCAACAACTCCGGCTCGAATTCAGTCACGGTTCTGGATCTGGCCACGAATGTTGCCAGTGGGGCGATAAGTGTTGGTTCCTCACCAAATTACGGTGCGGTAACGAGTTCTGCAGGCTTGTCCGTGAACCTCAATCAGCGCGGACTCAACGGCGCCTGGTATAACCCGAGCGCGAGCGGTTTGGGTTTTTACGTCGATTCGCTGCCGGATACGAATGGTCCAGGCAATGGCACCTTGAATGCCGGCTGGTTCACCTACGATGTGACCGCAGCGGGTGGGCAGCGGTGGTATTGGTTGCAGGGTGCAGTGACAAGCACCAATCCCGTCGCCACGTTGACGATTTATACGGGAACAGGGGGCAATTTCAATACGGCTCCACCAGTGTCGGCGGTGGCCGTGGGGCAGGCAACACTGAAATTCGTCGATTGCTTGCACGGTGTGCTGCGCTATTCCTTCAGCGATGGTAGTGGCCGCACGGGTTTCTTTGGCCTGACGCGTCTGACCGGCAATGCGACCTGCACGCCAGCGGGTGATAGCGGCCCCGTCGCTGGCGGCGCGCAATATTCTGGCAGTTGGTACAACCCGAACACGAGCGGACAAGGGTTGGTGTTGACCATTGATCCGACGCAGTCGGCGGGGCCCAGTCTGTACGGCGGTTGGTTCACCTACGCGCCGAATGGCCAGCAGATCGGTGGTGGCGCGAGTCAGAGCTGGTTTGCCCTTCAATCCTCGCAAGTCGGACAAGGTAACACCTATGCGGCCAATATCTATTCGGGTTCAGGTGGTGTGTTCATGGGGGTTGGCGTCAAGCCGACGATAACGAACGTTGGTACGGCGAACGTCGTGTTCACGAGCTGCACCACGATGAGCCTTACCTACAATTTCACCGCGGGCGTGAATCAGGGCTTGAGCGGCACGATGAGCCTTGCGCGACTTGGACCTCCACCCACCGGGTGTCAATGACGACGCGAAAACGGCCGCGCGATGCGGCCGTTTTTTTGTTCGACTTCAGCACGCACTACAACATTTCGGAGGCGTAGTCCGCCAATCGCGAGCGCTCGCCGCGGCGTAGGGTGATGTGCGCGGAATGCTGCCAACCCTTGAAGCGATCGACCGCATAGGTCAGGCCCGACGTCGTTTCGGTCAGATAGGGCGTGTCGATCTGCTCGACGTTGCCCAGGCACACGATCTTCGTGCCCGGGCCGGCGCGCGTGATCAGGGTTTTCATCTGCTTCGAAGTCAGGTTTTGCGCTTCATCGATGATCAGGTAGCGGCTCAGAAACGTGCGGCCGCGCATGAAATTCATAGCGCGGATCTTGATTCGCGATGCAAGCAAGTCGTTCGTGGCGGCGCGGCCCCAGGCGCCGCCTTCCTGCGGGGTGGCGAGCACTTCGAGGTTGTCGGTCAGCGCGCCCATCCAGGGCGTCATTTTTTCTTCTTCGGTGCCCGGCAGAAAGCCGATGTCTTCGCCGACCGAGACCGTCGCGCGGGTCATGATGATTTCGCGATAGCGCTGCTGATCCATCGTCTGGGCGAGGCCGGCTGCGAGCGCGAGCAGGGTTTTGCCGGTGCCTGCCGTGCCGAGCAGAGTGACGAAATCGATGTCCGGATCCATCAGTGCATTGAGCGCGAAATTTTGTTCGCGATTGCGCGCATGGACGCCCCAGACGGCATGCGAACCACGGTAATCATCGATGATCTGGAGCGTCGCCTTGCCGTTGGCGACAGCGGTGACGCGCAGTTCGATTTCGTCCTCGCCGGGCAGATAGACGAATTCCTGGGCAACCCAGTTTTCGTCTTTCTTCAGTTTGATTTCGTAGAGCGCGTGTCCACGCTCGGACCATGAGCGTACCTCGGGGTGTTTTTCCCAGAAGTTCGCCGGGAGCTCGGTGTGGCCCGCGTAAAGCAGGCTGAAATCATCGAGCGCGCGATCATTCTCGTAGTCTTCGGCGACGATGCCGTAGATCGAGGCCTTGATGCGCAGATTGATGTCTTTCGACACCAGCACGATGGGCGTGTCGGGGCGCCGCTCGCGCAGATCGACGATCGAAGCGAGAATCAGGTTGTCCGGCATGCCCTTCTTCTTCGCCGCAGCGCCATTGATTGGCGTGAAGTTCTGCGTCTGGAAGTAAAGGCGGCCTGCTTGCGCTCCGCGTTTGAGTTGAAGCGATTTCGGCAAGCGCAATTCGAGGCCTTGCTCGATCGGTTTGCCACCCGATTGCTCGATCAATTCATTGAGAAAACGACTGACCTGGCGCACGTTGCGCGAAACTTCGGATACGCCTTTCTTGGCCGCATCAAGTTCTTCGAGCACCGTCATTGGCAGAAACACGTCGTGTTCTTCGAAGCGGAACAGAGCAGTCGGATCGTGCATCAGCACGTTGGTGTCGAGCGCGTAGATGCGTTTTCCTCGGGTCATGCGGGATGGGTTCCTGTGGTGCAGTCGAAAAAAGAGGTTTTCATGCAGCAAGTTCGCGCAGCGCTGAGAGAACGGCGTCGGCGTGGCCCTTGACCTTGACGCCGCGCCACTCGCGTTCGAGCTTGCCGTCGGGGCCGATCAAAAACGTCGAGCGCACGATGCCGAGGTGGCGCTTGCCGTAGAGCACCTTTTCGTGAATCACGTCGAAGGCATTGCACCAGATTTCGTCCGGATCGGAAACGAGGTCGAAGTCGATCGCTTGCTTGGACTTGAATCGCGCATGGGATGTCAACGAGTCGCGCGATACGCCGAGCACGACGGCGTTGTGCTTGGCGAAATCCTTCTGCTGGTCGCGGAAATCTTGCGCTTCCAGCGTGCAGCCAGGCGTTGAATCCTTTGGATAAAAGTAGACGACCACGAATTTGCCCTTGAAGTCGCGCAGACGAATCCCGGTGTCATCGTCGATGGCGCCGCGCAGATCGGGAATTTTGTCGCCGGGTTTCATCGTGGCCTCGTCAAAATTTCATCGGATCCATGATCGCATCGAGATTGAGGCCATCGCAGAATTCCAGAAAATCGTCGCGCAGCCCCGCGATATGCGTGTCGGCGGGGATACCGATCGTGACCTGGGCAGAAAACATGTCGGCGCCGGTCTGCATGGCGCGATAGCGCGAAGACTGCAATTGCTCGATGCTGATCTGATGACGTTGGAAAAACTCGGCGATCTGAAAAAGGATGCCCGGTTTTTCGGCGGCGACGACTTCGACGACATAGGGCAAAAGATTTGTCTGCGTCGGTTTCGCTCCCGTGCGCGAGAAACTCAGGCGCAAGCGATCGTCGCGCTCAAGCCGGGACAGGGCCGATTCGAGTTTGGCGATGGCATCCCATGAACCTTGGGCGAGAACGAGCACGGCCACTTCTTGCCCGAGCATCGCCACGCGCGACTCGGCGAGCCCGCAATTGCAATCCGCGATGCGCTTGGCGATGGCAACCAACGGCGACTTGGCTTGCTCGGCAAACGCGCTGATCAACAGATGGTTTTCGTTGGCGGCGGGACGTAGCGCGGGGTCGGTCAAAGCAATGCAGTCCGAATGTTCTCGCGACCATCCGTGATCGCCTGGGTCAACGAGCGGTCGCCGATGACCGCCCTTTCGAGGCGAGGCCGGAACGTGCAGCCCTTTCGCCATCGCAGAGGAGAATACTTGCCATGCCCCATACCCGCAAGTAACATCGCCCGACCTCCGAGTTTGGTTACGCATCGAGCCTGTCTTGAAGAATATCGTTGGCAGCATCTGCGCCCTCGCAACGCCGTTTCGCGGAGGCGCGGTCGATTTCGATGCGTTTGCCAAGTTGATCGATTTCCAGATCGAAGGCGGCACTCAAGGGCTGGTCGTTGCAGGTTCCACCGGTGAAGCGCATGCACTCGATCAGGCCGAGTACGATCAGCTGCTGCGCCGCGCGGTCGCGCGGGCAGGCGGGCGGGCAACGATACTGGCCGGTACCGGGACGGCAAACACCCGCAAGACCATCGAACTGACCCGGCGTGCGCAAGGGCTCGGCGCCGACGCGGCACTGGTGGTCGCCCCGTATTACGTCCGCCCTACGCAGGAAGGGCTGTTGCGGCACTTCGTCGAAGTAGCCGATCACGGCGGCTTGCCTGTCGTTCTCTACAACGTCCCCGGTCGTACCGGATGCGATTTGCAACCGGAAACCACGGCCAAACTGGCCACGCACGACAGTATCGTCGGGATCAAGGAGGCGATCGGCGATGCCGAGCGCGTCCGTGCCCTTGCGCAATTGAAAGGTCCGGGTTTCGTCTTTCTCAGTGGCGACGATCCGACCGCGATGTCGGCGATGCTGGCCGGTGCGGGGGGGGTGGTTTCGGTAGCCAACAATGTCGCGCCGGGCCCATTGCGCGCCTTGTGCGACGCGGCGCGCACGGGCGATCGCGCGGGCGCGCAGGCCTTGCATGAAGCCTTGCTGCCCCTGTTCGATTTCCTGGGCACCGAGCCGAATCCCATTCCGGTCAAATGGGCGCTCGCCCGACTCGGACTGGGTACCGGCGAATTGCGTCTGCCGCTGACGGCATTTTCCTGCGCCTATCACGCACAGGCAGCCCGTGTGCTCGACGACGTCGTGCGACTGGCCGCGTCGATTCAGCCGCCGCACAGCAGCGCGGCTTAAACTTCTCCTTTCCCTTTTCAGGAAGCAACCGTGAAGCGCCATTTTTTCCTCCGTGTTTCCGCTCCGACGCTGATCGTTGCCGCCGCGCTGTTGAGTGGTTGCAGCTGGTTTCATCGTGATCGCGTCGACTATTACAAGGGCACGCAGGAGAGTCGTCCGCTGGAAGTGCCGCCGGATCTGGATTCGCAGTCGACAACGCGCAGCCTCGTGGTACCGGGCGCACCGTCCGCCTCGCCGGAAAACGTTTCCAACAGCGCTGGCGTCACACCACCGAGCGTTGCTGGCGGCGCCTCCGATTTGCACGTTGCCGACTCGGTCGAAAACACCTACCAACGCGTCGGGCTGGCGCTTGAACGTGCGCAGTTGGGCAAGGTCGCCAGCAAAGATGATGCGGCGCACAGCTACGCCTACGATTTCGACGGTGCCGTCGTCGTGCAACCTGCGGCGCAAGCGCACCATTGGTACTCGCGCGTCCTGCATCCGTTTGGGGGCGACAAGGCCAAGGCACAAAACGTGAAGGCATCGCTGCGCGTGAATGTGAGCGAGGAGGCCGGTGGTTCGCGCGTCGAGGTCGTGTCCACGCCGGGCGACAAAGCGGCTGAAACGGCTGCCCAGCAGTTGCTTGCCACGCTGCGCGAGCGTTTGTCCTGAAAAATCAGATATTGGCTGCGTACCGGTTTCGCATCGGTACGCAAGCGATTTGCGTAGACCAACGTCCGGGCGGCCGAACTGTCAACGCTCCAGCAGCGGGAGTTTGTCCGGTTTGCCGTCCCATTCCTTGGCGTCGGCGGGTGCGTCCTTGCGAACGGTGAGCACGGGCCACGATTTTGCCAGTTCGGCGTTGAGTGCGATGAAATGCTCCTGGCCCGCAGGCACGTCGTCCTCCGGATAGATTGCATTGGCCGGACACTCCGGCTCGCACAAAGTGCAGTCGATGCATTCTTCCGGATCGATCACGAGAAAATTCGGACCTTCATGGAAGCAGTCCACCGGACACACTTCCACGCAGTCGGTGTACTTGCACTTGATGCAGTTTTCGGTGACGACGAAGGGCATGATTGGCTGGATTCGACGGAACGAAGGTACCCGGCAAACCGCACGGATGGCTGCGGTTGGTTGCGAGGCAGAAGTGGCGCTCCCAAGGGGATTCGAACCCCTGTTTAGGCCTTGAGAGGGCCCCGTCCTAGGCCTCTAGACGATGGGAGCGGATTGGGTATATGCCGCAAGCGCGCTAGTATAGCGGTTTGGTCGGTCGCAACAAAGCGGCATCGGCTGCCCGTTCGACGAATAACAACAACGAATGATCGATACTTCCACTTCTGCTGCCGGCGCCTCCGTACCCGTGAGCTTGCGCATCATTCCGCGCGAGCAGCACACGATTTCACGCAAGAACATTTCCGCGGGCGCGTTGCGCGTGCTCTATCGGCTCAACGAAGCGGGGTTTTCTGCCTTCCTCGTCGGCGGTGCGGTGCGCGACTTGCTGCTTGGCGGGCGACCCAAGGATTTCGACGTCGCCACGAATGCCACGCCGGAAGACGTCAAGCGTCTGTTTCGCAATTGCCGTCTGATCGGGCGGCGCTTTCGCCTCGCGCATGTCGTGTTCGGCAACGAAATCGTCGAGGTGGCCACGTTTCGGGGATCCAGCGATGACGGCAGTGGCGATCGCCACGTCGTCGACGGACGCATCGTGCGCGACAACGTCTACGGCACGATCGAGGAAGATGCGGTGCGCCGCGACTTCACCGTCAACGCGCTCTACTACGACATCGCCGATTTCTCCGTGCGCGATTACGTCGGCGGCTACGAAGATCTGCTGCGGCGCGAATTGCGGTTGATTGGCGATCCGGTGCAACGCTATCGTGAAGATCCGGTACGCATGCTGCGCGCGGTCCGCCTCGCCGCCAAGCTCGAATTCGCGATTGCCCCCGAAGCGCGCGCCCCGTTCGATGCGCTCGGTGAACTGCTGTTGCAAGCGCCGCCGGCACGCTTGTTCGATGAATCGCTGAAGATGTTCATGGCCGGCAATGGTCTGAAGAGTTTCCGTGCGCTCGCGGCTTCCGGCTTGCTTGCCGACGTCTATCCGTTGACGGCGCGCGCGCTCGCCTTCCGTGGCGGCGATTCGTTTCGCGCGATGATCGAACAAGGCATGGCCAACACCGATGCGCGCATCGTTGCCGGGAAACCGGTGACGCCGGCCTTCCTGTTCGCGATCCTGCTTTGGGGGCCGGTGCGAGCGCAGGTCGACAAGGAATTGGCGCGTGGCACCGACATGAGCGTGGCGTGGGTTCGTATCGGCCATCTGGTCATGAACGAACAATCCCGGCACGTTGCCATACCGCGCCGGTTCGCCATCGTCATCCAGGAGATCTGGTCGTTGCAGCCGCGTTTCGAGCTGCGTCAAAAGAAGCGCGTGTTTCGCCTGCTTGCGCATCCGCGTTTCCGAGCGGCATACGATTTCCTCTTGTTGCGCGCAGGCGAGGGTGAGCAGACCGCTGCTCTCGGCGCATGGTGGACGCAGGCGCAGAATCAATCGCACGATCAGCTTGCGGCGCAGTTGAACGGATTGCCGGCACCATCTTTCGATATGAAAGACGATGACGATGCCGACGCCGTCCCCGCCGAAGCGCCAAGAAAGCGTCCGCGTCGCCGCCGTCGCAGTACAGGCGGCACTGTTGCAACCGAATAGACGAACGCGATGCCAACGGCGTACATCGGACTCGGCAGCAATCTCGATGCGCCGAGCGGGCAGGTAGAACGTGCGCTGGGCGTACTGGATGCGCTCGCGCAGACACGGCTTGTCGCCCGGTCGCGGTTGTACCGCACGGCCCCGTGGGGTGGTATCGCGCAGCCCGATTTCATCAATGCCGTCGCCGAACTCGAAACGTCGTGCACGGCGCACGAACTCATGCGCGCATTGCTCGACATCGAACATCGGGCGGGTCGTCGACGTGCAGGTGCGCGCAATGGCCCGCGCATTCTCGATCTCGATCTTCTCCTCTACGGCGATGAACGGATGGACAGCGTGGCGTTGCAAATTCCGCATCCGCGGTTGCACGAGCGCGCGTTCGTCCTTGTCCCATTGGCCGAAATTGCTTCCGATCTGCGCGTGCCGGGGCGGGGTGTCGTGCGCGATCTCCTGGCCGCGGTCGAAGGCGTTTCGAGTGTCGTGCCGATTTCCGACTGAGGCGGGATTGCGGCGTCGCAACATTCCTGCCGGCGATTCGGTACACTACGCGACAAATATTCGCGGCGACGAACGATGCCCAGCTATCTGAAACCCCCAGCGTCCAAAACACCGGTCACGGTGCCGCGCCTGATCGAGATGAAAGCCTCGGGCGACAAGATCGTCGTGCTGACCTGTTACGACGCCAGCTTTGCTGCACATTGCGAGGCGGAAGGCATCGACGTGGTGCTGGTCGGCGACTCGTTGGGCAACGTGGTGCAAGGGCGCGACAGTACCTTGCCGGTAACGCTCGACGACATGGTTTATCACACCGCTGCGGTGAAGCGCGGATTGGCGACGCCGCTGTTGATCGCCGATCTGCCATTCATGACGTATCGCGACATCGATACCGCTCTGCGTTCGTCTGCGCGACTCGTCGCCGAAGGCGGTGCCGCCATGGTCAAGCTTGAAGGGGCCGACTACGTGCTCGATGCGATCCATGCGCTCGATCGACGTCAGATACCGGTGTGCGCACATCTTGGATTGACGCCGCAATCGGTGCACAAATTCGGCGGCTATCGCGTGCAAGGCAAAACGAAGTCGGCAGCCGAGCGACTGATCGCCGATGCGCAAGCCGTCGAAGCCGCAGGCGCTTCGCTGCTTGTGCTCGAATGCGTGCCGGCGGCTGTGGCGAAGTCGATTACTGCGCAACTGCGTATCCCGACGATCGGCATCGGCGCTGGCATCGACTGCGATGGCCAAGTGCTCGTGCTCTACGACATGCTGGGCATCACGCCGGGCAAGCGACCGAAATTCTCCCGCGATTTCCTCGCCGCCACGGGCTCGATTTCCGAAGCGATCGCGGCCTACGCAAAGGCGGTGCGCGGCGGAAAATTCCCTGCGGCGGACCATGCCTTTTGATCGAGATGGATACGGTCGAGACGGCATCGGATCTGCGCACGCGCGTCGCCAAGTGGCGTCGCGAAGGGGCGCGCATCGGCTTCGTGCCAACGATGGGAAATTTGCACAATGGGCACTTTTCCCTTGTTACACTTTGTCGGGAGAAGACCGACCGCGTCGTCGCCAGTGTTTTCGTCAATCCGACCCAGTTCGGCCCGAATGAAGATTTCGCGCGCTACCCGCGCACGCTCGGCAAAGATCAGGAAGGGCTCGCATCGCACGGCTGCGATGTGTTGTTTGCGCCCGGCATCGAGGAAATGTACCCGTTCGGCATCGACGCGGCGGTACGCATCGAAGTGCCGAAAATCGGCGAATCGCTTGAGGGCGCAATGCGCCCGGGACATTTCGCCGGCGTCGCCACGGTCGTGACCAAGTTGCTCAATCTCGTGCAGCCGGATGTTGCCGTATTCGGGCGCAAGGATTACCAGCAATTGCTGGTCATCGAACGACTCGTGCGCGACTTGTGCTTGCCGGTCGACATCATCGGCGCGCCGACGCAGCGTGAGGCGGACGGGTTGGCGATGAGTTCGCGCAATCAGTATTTGTCCGTCGAAGAACGCGGCAAGGCGGGTACGATTCATGCCACGTTGCGGGCGATGCGCGATGCGCTGCTGGTCGGCGAGCCGTTGGAAAAAATCGAATCCTTGGCGTGTCGGCGCCTGGTAGAAGCCGGTTTCGTGCCGGATTATGCCGTGCTGAGGAAGCGCGAGGACCTCGGAGAACCGTCGCGCACTTCGCGAGATGGTCTGATTGCCTTGATTGCGTGCCGGCTCGGCAAGACAAGGCTGATCGACAACCTGTTGCTTTGACGTATTTGCTGTGGTAATCTCGCCACCGTCATTGGGATTTTCGCAACGCGAGCTCGTTGCCCCAGTGCACGCAGGGCGCATGTTTGGTAATCGTCACTCTATTTACAAACCCTCGCTGGATTCAGTCGAGGGTTTTTTTTCGCCCGCAATATGCTCATATCTCATTGAAATATATGAAACTTCTCGCCATTTGTTGCAATGCGGCCTATCGGCGCGAGACAATCGAGAACCGTCCTCTAGGGCCGGCGGGCGGTGATGGCGACCAAGATTGACGTCAGCGGCGCCGTGGCGGGCCAATACTAGCGTCGAGATTTGCAATATCGACTTGTTTTGTGGTTTTTTTACTACGGTGATGATGATGCAACTCACTCTACTCAAGGCGAAGATTCATCGTGCGACGGTTACGCATGCGGAGTTGCATTACGAGGGCTCCTGCGCGATCGACGGTCGCTTGCTGGATGTCTCCGGTATCCGCGAGTACGAGCAAATCCATATTTACAACGTCAACAACGGCGAACGCTTCTCGACTTATGCGATTCGTGCCGACGAAAACTCCGGCATCATCTCGATCAATGGGGCGGCTGCCCATCGTGCGGCGCCCGGCGACATTATCATCATCTGTGCGTATGGCATGTTGAGTGAAGCCGACGTCGCCAATTTCAAACCGACGCTGGTCTACGTCGATCATCATAACCGGCTCAGTCACACGAAGAATTCGATTCCGAAGCAGGTAGCCTGATGTTGCCGACGGGCGGTTGCATTTTCTGATCGCGCGCGATTGCCGGGTGGGTGGCGTGCCTCGCCAGTGCCCATTGGACATGCTCGCGCACCAGTTCCGATGCGTGCTCGCTGCGGGTCGATAGCGCGGCGACAATGGCGGCGCTGTGAGGGGCGTTGCCCAGCGCCACCGCGATATTTCGCAGCCAGCATTCGTAGCCGATGCGACGGATCGCCGAGCCTTCGGTGCGCTTGAAAAACTCGTCCTCGCTCCACGCGAACAGTTCGATCAACGATGCCTCATCGAGGCCATGACGAGTTGCGAAATCCGGCTCGACGCTTTTTCTCGCGAACTTGTTCCACGGACAGACGAGCTGGCAGTCGTCGCAGCCGTAGATGCGGTTGCCCAGCAAGGGCCGCAATTCGAGCGGAATACTGCTACGCAGCTCGATCGTCAGATAGGAAATGCAACGGCGCGCGTCGAGTTGGTTCGGCGCGACAATGGCCTGGGTCGGACAGACATCGATGCAGCGCGTGCAGGTGCCGCAATGCTCGTCGGCAGGCGCATCGACCGGCAATGGCAGGTCGGTGAACAATTCGCCCAGGAAGAACCACGACCCGGAGCCCTTGTTGATCAGGTTGGTGTGTTTTCCGATCCAGCCCAAGCCGGCGTTGCGCGCCAACGCTTTCTCCATCACCGGTGCGGAATCGACGAACGCGCGATAGCCGAACGGCCCGATTTCCGCCGCGATGCGATCGGCCAGTTTCTGCAGACGCGAGCGCATCAGCTTGTGGTAGTCGCGACCCAGCGCGTAGCGCGAAACGTAGGCCAGCGTCGGATCGCCGAGCACTTCCCAGGCATTGCGTGTCTGCGGCGGATCGTAGTCCATGCGTACGGAAATCACGCGCAACGTGCCGGCGTGCAGCTCGCTCGGACGAGTGCGCTTGGTGCCGTGGCGTTGCATGTAATCCATCTCGCCGTGGCGATTTTCGGCGAGCCAGCGCGACAGGTGCGCTTCATCCGTGTCAAGCGACGTTGCGCTGATGCCGATCTGCTGAAAACCCAGTTCACGCCCCCACAGCCGGACCCGTGCGGCCAGTTGCGCATAGTCGGCGCGGGCGATAGGTGTGTCGCTCATGGGGCGAAAATGGACTCTCAGGCCGCCCGCTTGCATGGGGTGAGCCGCGGATGAATGGGGAAAGAGTCCGGCGATTATACTTTCGCCATGATCGATAATTCTCTTTTCGAGGTGGCGCAGGTGCGCGCGCTGGAGCGTGCAGCCATTGCGACGCACGGTCTTTCCGAGCGCGAACTGATGGGTCGCGCCGGTCGGGCAGCATTCGAAGTGCTGCGTGCGCGTTGGCCGCAGGCGCGCCGCATTCTGGCGCTCTGCGGAACGGGCAACAATGGCGGCGATGGTTACGTATTGGCCCGAATCGCGCATGAAGCCGGACTCGATGCCTGCGTTCTCGCACTTGCTCCGCCACGGCACGAGAGCGAAGCGGCGCGCGCGTGTGCGGATTGGCGTGCCGTCGGCGGCAGGGTGTTGTCCGGGCAAGAAAATTGGCCGGAGGCAGACGTCCATGTCGATGCGCTATTCGGCATTGGCCTTGCGCGACCACCTGACGGGCTTGCGCGCGAGTGGATCGAAAAATTGAATACCGCCACGTTGCCCGTGCTCGCGCTCGATGTGCCCTCGGGGCTGGATCCCGATACGGGCTACGCGGCGGCGGCGAGCGTGCGCGCGACGGTCACAGTCACCTTCATCGTCGACAAGCCTGGGCTGCACACCGGTTCGGCTGCGGAACATGTCGGCGAGATCGTCGTCGCTTCATTGGGATTGCCCGCCGAATTGCCGGCGAATGTCCGTGCGAATGCGTACCTGCTCGACCTCGAAGACATCGAACTCTGGTTGCCCAAGCGCGCGCGCGACGGGCACAAGGGGCGCTATGGTCACGTGCTTGCGATCGGTGGCGATGTGGGCATGGGCGGGGCGATCCGGCTTGCCGGCGAGGCGGCCTTGCGCGTCGGAGCGGGGCGCGTCAGCGTGGCGACGCGCCCCGAGCATATCCTTGCCTTAAACAGCGCCCGTCCGGAACTGATGGCGCACGCCATCGACGGTATTCAAGAACTGGCGCCATTGCTGGATCGCGCCAGTATCGTCGCGCTTGGCCCAGGGTTGGGGCAGCGGGCCTGGGGGCACGCGTTGTGGCACGCAGCCATCGTCGCGGGTAAACCGCTGGTGCTCGATGCGGACGGGTTGAACCTGCTATCGCGTTTCGCGCTGCCGTTGCCGATGCAAACCGTGATGACGCCGCATCCCGGCGAAGCGGCGCGCTTGCTCGGTACGGATGTCGAATCGATCGCCCGCAATCGTTTTACCGCTGCGCGCGATTTGGCGCGGCGCTACCGAGCGGTTGTCGTGCTCAAGGGGGCGGGGACGTTGATTGCGAATGAACAGGGCGATGTCGCGGTTTGTCCGTGGGGCAATCCGGGCATGGCCTCGGCCGGAATGGGCGATGTGTTGACCGGCATCGTCGCTGGCCTGCTCGCACAGGGCCTCGATGCATGGCAGGCCGCGTGCGTGGGTGTGGCGCTGCATGCCCGCGCCGGCGATCGCGCTGCCCGTGATGGCGAGGCTGGTTTGATCGCCAGCGATCTGTTTTCGCCCTTGCGGCGGTTGCGCAATCATTTGGGAGAAGCATGAACGTCAGGGCCGAAATCGAATTGGACGAAGCGGGCTTGGTCGCGGTTGCGCGAGGCCTGGCCGCGCGCGTGGGCGAGGGTGGCGCGATACATCTGTGTGGCGAACTCGGCGCCGGCAAGACGACGTTTGCACGGGCGCTGCTGGGCGCACTGGGGGTTGGCGCCCGCATCAAGAGCCCGACCTACAGCCTCATCGAGTCCTACGAGGTCGATGGTTTGCAGATCCATCACCTCGATCTCTATCGCATCGCGGCAGCGGACGAGTTGGAATTTCTCGGTCTTGGCGATCTCGCAGCAGGGCGGTTCCTGATCCTCATCGAATGGCCGGAACGCGGTGGCGATGCATTGCCTGCCCCCGATCTGATCGCGCATCTGCGGCATGCCGGGGCAAAGCGACAGCTGCAATTGACTCCATGTACGCAGCGTGGGGAAAGCTGGCTTGGCAGCGGTGGGGGCGGGGAAGCGAATTGAGCACAATCTCTAGTGTTCGTTTATAAAACCAACATACCTATCGGATTTATAAAGAGAAACTCTTGATTTTTTTCATCCTCTACGGTTCAATCCGCAGTATGAGGGGAGCCCTGCGCCACGCTACGAGTCGTCTGATCGCCGGCGGATTGCTGCTGGCGATGACGCATTTTTCGTTCGCTTCCGAATTGAGGTCAGCGAAAATCGCGGTCGAATCCGACCGCACGCGCGTCTTTCTCGATCTGGCCGGGCCGGTCGACTACAAGCTGTTCGAGATAGCCAATCCAGGGCGCATCGTCGTCGATGTCCGCGATTCCACCGCGCTCGATGGGTTTTCCGCACCGGCCGGCAAGGGCCTGCTCAAGGCGTTGCGTACCGGGGCGCAGAACAAAACCGATCTGCGCATCGTGCTCGACCTCGCGTCCGATGTGCGCCCAAAAAGTTTTCTCATGCCGCCGGAGGGTGGGCAAGGCTACCGGCTTGTCGTCGACCTGTACCCCAAGACTCGCAGCGGGCGCGCGGTCGCGATCAAGAGCGCCCATGCGACGACGCAGAAAACGCGCGACGTGGTCGTCATGATCGATCCCGGTCACGGCGGCAACGATCCGGGCGCCAAAGGCAATGCCGGCACCCAGGAAAAAAGCATCACACTGATGGTTGCGCGCGAGCTGAAACGCCAGATCGACAAAACCCCCGGCATGCGCGCCGTGTTGACGCGCGACGGTGACTATTACGTCGGGCTCGAAGATCGGTACCACAAGGCGCGTGAAGCGAAAGCGGATTTGTTCGTTTCGGTTCACGCCGATGCATTCACTTCGAGCGACGCGCGCGGTTCGTCGGTGTGGATGCTGTCGCCGCGTGGCGCAACCAGCGAGGCGGCGCGCTTTCTCGCCGATCGCGAAAACAACGCGGACCTGGTCGGTGGCGTCAAGCTCGACAAGAAGGACAACACGCTTGCGGCGGTGCTGCTGGATCTCTCGCAAAGCTCGACGCTGGAAGCCAGCGGCACGGTTGCGCGGCAAGTGCTTCGCGCGATCGCCAAGCTCGGGCCCACGCATCGCGGCTATGTGGAAAAAGCGAATTTCGTCGTATTGCGTTCGCCCGACGTGCCTTCGATTCTGGTCGAGACGGCGTTCATCACCAACCCCGAAGAAGAGCGACGCTTGAACGATTCGGAACAACGCGAACGGCTTGCGACGGCGATCCTCAACGGTATGCGCGATTATTTCCAGGCGGCACCGCCGCCGGGCACGCTGTTCGCGGTGCAGGCGGAGAAAAACAGGCCCGAGCGGCTGGCAGCGCGCAAACTGGAAGCCGACGATCCGGGCGTGGGCGAAGGCGCTACGCTGGCGGGCGTGCCGCACTCCTGAAGCGCTTAAGGCTAGGGCGAAAACACGACCCGAGCGAGGCACGGAAGCGACCCTGCGCGAATTCGCTATCATGTGCGCACCATGCCGCATATCCGCCCGCTACCGCAGGAACTCGTCAATCAGATCGCTGCGGGCGAAGTCATCGAGCGGCCCGCTTCCGTGGTCAAAGAACTCGTCGAGAACAGTCTCGATGCGGGCGCGACGCGCGTGGAAATCGACATCGAAGACGGTGGTTCGCGCCTGATCCGCATTCGCGACGATGGCGGTGGCATTGCTGCCGAGGAATTGCCGCTCGCGGTATCGCCGCATGCGACCAGCAAGATCGCCTCGCTGGAGGATCTCGAACGGGTGCGCACGCTCGGCTTCCGCGGCGAGGCGCTGCCGTCGATCGCTTCGGTGTCGCGGTTTTCGCTGACATCGAGAACGCACGCTGCCGACGTCGCGTCGCGCATCGATATCGAGGCTGGGCAGGTCTCGAAGCCGCGTCCGGCGCAGCATCCGCCCGGCACCACGATCGAGGTGCGCGATCTGTTTCACAACGTGCCGGCGCGGCGCAAATTTCTGCGCGCCGAACGCACCGAATATGGCCATATCGACGAACTGGTCAAGTCGCTCGCGCTCGCGCGACCGCGCGTGGAATTTCGATTGAGCCATAACGGTCGGCCGACCCGACTGATGCGTGCGGCGGAAGATACCGCCGCGTCGATGCTGCGCCTGGCCGAGATCCTCGGCGAAGAATTTCCCGCACAAAGTCTGCGCGTCGATCAGGCCGGTGCCGGATTGCGGCTGTCCGGTTGGGTCGGTCTTCCCGCCGCATCGCGCAGTCAGGCCGATCAGCAGTATTTCTACGTCAACGATCGTCTCGTACGCGACAAGGTCGTCACGCACGCGGTGCGGCAAGCATATGCCGACGTGTTGTATCACGGTCGCCATCCGGTTTATGCGCTGTTTTTCGAGATCGATCCGACGCTCGTCGACGTCAACGTGCATCCGGCGAAATCCGAGGTGCGGTTTCGTGAAAGCCGGCTCGTGCATGATTTTCTCTACCGCACGCTGCACGAAGCGCTGGCGCTGACGCGCGCGGGTTCGGTGGCCTCGGTGATGGCGGGGACGTCGCCGATTCCTGCCGAATCGGGGGCGGCGACATCGTCGTTCGAGACGGCGATGCGGGCGGCGCAAGCGGCGAACTACGCCCCCGTCATGTCGCCCGCTTGGCGCGGGCAGGCTGGCTTGCGACTTGGCGTGCGCGAGCCGCAGGCCAACTACCTTTCCATGCTTGCAGGGAGCGTGGAAAAAAGCGACATTGTGGAAAATGCGAACAATGTCGCAGCGTCCAACGATGCGGCGAGGATGGAGTCGCCCGAAGACGGCCCACCGCTTGGCCATGCGCTGGCACAACTTGCCGGAATTTACGTGCTCGCCGAAAACGCGCGTGGATTGATTCTCGTCGACATGCATGCCGCGCATGAACGCATCACCTACGAAAAACTCAAGGCGTCGCAGGCGAGCGATGGCATCCATGCGCAACTTCTGCTCGTGCCCCTGCCGTTGGCAGTCAGCGCGCGCGAGGCGGCGGCGGCCGAAGAACATGCCGACGAGCTCACCACCCTCGGTTTCGAAATCGTGCGTTCCGGGCCACAAAGCGTGACGGTGAAACGTTATCCCGGCCTTCTGGACGGTGCCGATGTCGCGGCGCTCGTGCGCGACGTACTGGCCGATCTCTGCGTTCACGGCACGACGCGTCGCCTGCAGGAAGCGCACGATGAAATGCTCTCGACCATGGCCTGCCACGGCTCGGTACGCGCCAATCGGCGCTTGACCTTGCCGGAAATGAATGCACTACTGCGCGAGATGGAAGCGACCGAGCGCTCGGGGCAATGCAATCACGGGCGACCGACCTGGGTGCAGTTGTCGATTGCCGAGCTCGATCGCATGTTCTTGCGTGGACGTTAGACGGTTCGTGCGCCGTTACCCACCTGCGCAGGGGCGACGAAAGTAAAACAACAATCGGAAAATCGTATGCGCTATCTGGGAATGATGTTGATGACGGCAATGGGAGTGACGAGTGCGACGGCGGTGCAGGTCGGTACGGACAACGCGGAGCGCGACTATCCGAGGCAGGTCGAAGCCTGGCGCGCCAAGCGGGTCGAGCGACTTGCCGCAGCCAATGGCTGGCTCAGCTTGATCGGTCTCGAGTGGCTGAAAATCGGCAACAACACGATCGGTTCGGCCAAAGACAATCACATCGTCATCGCCAAGGCGCCGCCGCATCTGGGCAGCATCCTGCTCGATCGCGACCGGGCAACGTTTTCGCTCGATCCGCGCGCAACGAAGTTGGTCAAGATCGACGGCGAGAGCAAGCTCGGTGCCGAGTTGCTCGACGACAGCCACGAGAAGCCGACGCTGGTCAGCTTCGGCACGGCGAATTTCTACCTGATTCATCGCGGCGACCAATTTGGTCTGCGCATCAAGGACAGCGCTGCGCCGACGCGCGTGCATTTTCGCGGCATCGACAACTTCCCCATCGACTCTGCGTGGCGCATCGAGGCGACGTGGGAAGCGTACAACCCGCCGCACGAAGTCGAGGAAGGCAACATCCTCGGCCAGATCGACAAGGTCGTCGTGCCCGGCGCCGCCACGTTCGAGCGCGACGGCAAGACTTGGAAGGTCGAGCCGATCATCGAGAATCCCGGCGACACCGAACTGTTCCTCGTCTTCGCCGACCGCACGAGCGGCAAGGAAACCTACGGCGCCGCGCGTTTCCTCTACGCCGACATGCCCAAGGACGGCAAGATCGTTCTCGATTTCAACAAGGCCTACAACCCGCCGTGCGCGTTCACGCCGTACGCGACCTGCCCATTGCCGACGCAGCAGAACCGGCTCGACATGCGGGTGACGGCGGGGGAGAAGAAGTACCAGGGCGGGCACGAGTAGCGTTGCGCAGCAACGAACGAGCGCGACACATTGCGGTTTTACTTCCCGTTGAAATTCGGCTTGCGGCGTTCAAGAAACGCCTTCGTCCCTTCGCGCATATCCTCGGTCGAAAAGACGAGCCCGAAGGCCTGCGATTCGTAGTCCAGCCCGGCCTCGATGCCGCATTCGCCGCCGATCAGGATCGCTTCGAGGATGCCGCGCAGTGCATGCGGCGCGCTCGCAGCGAGCTGATCGGCGAGCTTGTCGATTTCGGCATCGAGTTGATCGACCGGAACGACGCGCGTGAGCACGCCGAGCGCCTGCGCGCGCGCGGCGTCGATAGTCGCGCCGGTCAGGCATAGTTCGAGCGCGGCGCTGCGTCCGGCCAGGCGCAGCAGGCGCTGCGTGCCGCCGAAGCCCGGAATGACGCCGAGGTTGATCTCGGGCTGGCCGACCTTGGCCTTGTCGCTGCCGATGCGCAGATGGCAGCACATGGCCAGTTCGAGGCCGCCGCCGAGGGCGAAGCCCTGGATGCGCGCGATCACGGGTTTGCCCAGTCGCTCGATACCGAGCATCATCGCCTGACCGCAGCGCGCGGTTTCCTGCGCCTGCAGCGGCGTGAGCGCGGCAAGTTCGCCGATGTCCGCGCCGGCGACGAAGGCCTTCTCGCCGCTGCCGGCGAGCACCACGACGCGCACGGTGTCCTCGGCCTGGGCTTGGGCGAAAGCCACCGCCAACTCGTCGATCGTCTCGCGGTTGAGCGCGTTGAGCTTGTCGGGGCGATGGATCGTGATGCGGCGGATCGAGTTGCGATCCTCGATGATCAGATTGCGGTAAGCCATGGAAAACCCGTGTGGAAAAGGCGGTGCGGATGCCGTCGACCGAGCGCGATGGCTGGCGAACAGCCCCGGTTCAGGCGCGAGCCGTAGTATCGCTGGCCGAGGCGGGCGAGGTCGAGTAAAATGTCCGGCTTTCGTGACGGTTTCTTCGCCGGGCGTTGGGAGTGACCGGCGCCAATTGGAAAATTTTCTCTTTCGGAGGTTCGCATGAAGTTGCATTTGGGTCTTATCGCGGCAGGCATTCTGGTTGCCGGATCGGCAGTTTCCGCCCAGGACGGTAAGTCCGCTCCTGCCGCCGCCGCCGCGGCGCAACAGCAGAAGCCGCCCGCGCCGTTGACCGCTGCGGACAAGCCGAACCTTTCCTATGCGGTCGGCTTCCAGATCGGCGACGATCTCGCCGGACGCAAAGTCGATATCGACATCAACCAGCTCGTCAAGGCGCTGCAAGACGGTTACGCCAAGCGCCAGCCCAGCGTCAACATCGAGACGATGCGCGACGTGCTCGGTCGTTTCCAGTACGAACAAATGAGCAAGGCCAAGGCCGAATACGACAAGGTGTCGTCCGAAAACAAATCCAAGGCGCAGCGGTTCTTTGCCGAGAACAAGGGCAAGAAGGGCGTCGTGGCGCTGCCGAGCGGCGTGCAGTACGTGGTCATCGAAGAAGGCTCTGGCAGCAAGCATCCGACCATGCAAAGCGAGGTGACGGTGAATTTCCGTCTGTCCCTGCTCAACGGTCAGGAACTCGATTCTTCGTTCGCGCGCGGCGAGCCGTTCAAGTTCAAGGTGGCCGAAGTGCTCAAGGGCTGGCAGGAAGTGCTGCCGCTGATGAAGGTCGGCGATTATTGGCGCGTCTATGTGCCGTCCGATCTCGCCTACGGCGAGCGCGGCGATGGCCGTCGCATCGGCCCGGACGAAGCGCTCGTGTTCGAGCTCAAGCTGATGGATACCAAGCCGTAAGCTTTTGCGACAACGCAGCACAAGTCGACCGACAACGCCGCACCTGTTGCGGCGTTGTCGTTTCGGAATTGCCATACGCGCGTTCGCCCACTCCGACGACCATGTTTTCCGCAAACGCCATGCCGCCCCCCAAGCCCGTGATGACGCCATGCATCGGCGTGTGCGAACTCGATGCGGGCGGGTTGTGTCGCGGCTGCCACCGTACGATCGAGGAAATCGCGCGCTGGAGTTCGCTGGATGACAGCGAGCGCACGCACCTGATGGTAGACGTATTGCCACGACGCGCCGAGGCGGCGCGATGATGGGGGCGATGTCTGCCCGCAGCTTGCGCGAGCGCGTGTTGCGCAGCGTCAGCCCGTTGAGCGAGATACCTCTCGCCGAAGGCTGGAATCACGACGAAATGTGTGAGCTGATCGGTGCCGGCCCGAGACGACCGGCAGCGGTATTGCTTGCACTCGTCGATCGCGGCATGGAATTGAATGTGCTGCTGACGCGGCGGACGGAGGATCTTGCCCAGCATGCCGGGCAGGTCAGTTTCCCCGGCGGGGGTATCGATGCGGATGACGTCGATGCCGTCGCCGCCGCGCTGCGGGAAACGCATGAAGAAATCGGCGTCGAGCGTGGCCTGATCGAACCGTTTGGCTATCTGGATACGTTCGAGACGATTTCCAGTTATCGCATTGTGCCCGTCGTCGCCTGGCTCGATGCGTCGTATCGGGCCGTGCCGAATCCGCGTGAGGTGGCGGAGGTGTTCGAAGTGCCGTTGGCGCATTTTGTCGATCCGGCAAACCGGCATTCCCGGAGCTTGAGCTTCCGTGGCCGCGAACGCGATATCCACGAATTTTTTTATGCCGGCCAACGTATCTGGGGAGCGACGGCCGCGATGTTGTTGAACTTCGTGCAACGAATGGAGACCCTGCCGCCATGAATGCTTCGCCATTGACTTCCGTTGCCGAGTTGAGCGCAATTCTGGGCGACGAGAACCTGTTGATCGTCGATTGCCGCTTCGATTTGGCCGCGCCACCCAAAGGCACGCGCGATCCCGGGCGCGGCGCACGCGAGTACGCCGAGGCCCATATCCCGGGCGCGGTCTACGCCGACCTCGATCGCGATCTTTCTGATCTGTCCAAGCTCGGTCTTGGGCGTCACCCGCTACCCAATGCGACGGCCTTTTCCACCGTGCTGGCGCGTTGGGGATGGACGCCATCGACGCATGTCGTCGTCTATGACGATGCCGGTGGCGCGCTCGCCGCCGCGCGTTTGTGGTGGATGTTGCGCCTTGTCGGCGCGCGCGACGTTGCGCTGCTCGATGGTGGCTGGGGGGCGTGGAAAAAGGCCGGATTGCCTGTCGAAACGGCTTGTGTGCCGCGCGCTGCGACCTCCGTTTCAGTCGACTTCGATGCGAGTGAAATCGTATACACGGACGAGTTGCGTGCGTTACGCGAGCGCGAACGCGTGCTGGTGCTCGACGCGCGCGCCGCTGCGCGCTTCCGCGGCGAGATCGAGCCGATCGATCCGGTCGCCGGACACATTCCGGGCGCACGCAACCGACCGCTCAACGAAAATCTCGGCATGGATGGGCGTTTCAAGCCCGCCGCAGAATTGCGTACGGAACTGCTTGCCGTGATCGGCGCGCCGGCGCCGGATGCCGTGGTTCACAGCTGCGGTTCGGGCGTCAGCGCCTGCCAAAATTTGCTTGCATTCGAGATCGCAGGCTTGCACGGCTCGCGCGTCTATGCGCCTTCGTGGAGCGGCTGGATCGCCGACCCGATCAATCCGGTCGAGCGCGGCAGCTAGCGCCACTTCCGCGCGTCACTTGCCTTTCAGCTTCGCCAGCACGGCCCTGAGCGTTGTGCGCGATTCGTCGCCGAACCAGTCGCGCACGAAGGCGTCGATGTCGTCGTGTCGAGCGGCATCGAGCGCAGCGACGAGGTCGGCGCGGGCGATATTGCGGGTCCGACTCATCGCCTGCGGTGGCAGCACCAGCAGCGAACGCAGCCAGGCGAGTGCGCGTGGGACGACATTGTCCACATCGCTCAGTTCGTCGACCAAACCGATGCGCAGCGCTTCATCGGGTTCGACCATGGTGCCGGCCACCATCAAGCGCTCGGCGCGATGGGCGCCAACGAGGCGACGCAGTCCGATTTGAATTTCCACCGGTACGGACAAGCCGACCTGGGTTTCGTTGAGGCCGATGCGGAAGGGTTTGTCGGCATCGATGCTGCGCGCCATGACGCGATAGTCGCAGAACACGGCGAGCACGGCGCCGCCCGCCGGCGCGTGACCGGCAATCGCGGCGGCGATGGGCACGGGCGAGGCGGCGATCGCGCGGCACAGCGTGGAGTATTCGCGCCAAAGTTCGCCCATGCGTCCGACCGCGTCGAGTTCGAGCACGGCGGCGACATCGAGGCCGGCACTGAACATGCCCGGGCGGCCCGACAACACGATGCCGCGCACACCGTTGTTTGGCGCGGCGAGAATCGCCTCGCGCAAGGTGCGGCTCAGGTGGTGATCGAAGGCGTTGACGGGCGGCCGCGCCAGGCGCAATTCGAGAATGTCGTCGTGACGAATGTGTTCGAGCATGGTTATCCTGTTTTGAATTTGTGCATCTTTATACAAACAAACTTCCGGGCGCGAACGCACCTGCCGTCATTTGTAGGATTCCGTCCACTGATACTGCACCGTGTACGTCGCCTTGGCCTCGCCATTGGCGGGCACGTCGAGTTTGAATTCGACGGTATCGGCATTTTTCTTCTCGAATTTGGCCGAGGACTGGGTGATGTTCCATTGCGTCCAGCGGTACAGATGTTCGCGCACGACGACGCTCTTCGCGCCACCGCTTGCATTGACGATGCGCAGGGCGAACGTCTCGCTCAGGTTGTGCTGGTTTTTGTCGACCGAAAAATCGGTCTGCCGTCGCTCGCCACGCAAGTCGAAGGCGTCGCCGATTTGCAATGCGATCGGCTCGTTCTTCGGCGTGTGCGCGACTTGATCTTCGCCGACGAATTCCGGGTTACCCTCGTTCGCGGCGTTGGTGGCCGACGTTTGCAGCAGGCGAACCCGTCCGCCCGGCAAGGCGCGGTCGATGCGGAAGGCGAGTGCTGCACGTATCGCCTGCGTATCGCTTGCACCATAGGCGCGATCGGTGATCGGGGCCATGCCGGGGTTGGCGCGCATGGGCGTCGTCTCGAACAGATATTGGCGCTGGCAGGCAACCGGTTGCTCGGGAAACAGGGCTACCCGTTGCAAGCTGTTGTCGACGATGTCCAGCGGCATGTCGATGGCGTATTCATGATAGTCGCCGAGCGTACCGTTCTCTTCGGCGGTGGGAGCGCGTTCCGCCTGTGCGGCCATGACCATCGTTTTTGAGCGTGCGATTGAGCGATTGGCGTGGTTTGGCGAACCCGCGATCAGTTTGATCTGTGCGTCGCGATAGGTCGCCCCACTGCGATTGGCGATCAACGCCCAGCCGGACAGCGTCAGTTTGCAATCGCTGCCCGCACCGATCCAGCCGGTGTACTCCGCACGCCAAGCGAGCCCTTGGGTCGGATAGACGAGTTCGATCGTGCGCATGCCGGCTTGTTTGGCGGCGACATCCAGGCGCAACGTCGGCGACGCAGACAGCCCCTTGGGCAAGTCAGGAAAGGTGACGCGGCCATAGTCGGTCACCGTGGTTACGCGACCGTCTACCAGTTGTACGGTGAGGCCGCCGCTGTTCGAGAGCAGAATGCCGACGATGGGAGCGGTGGTCGGATTGTTGCTGCTGCCGACGATTTCGACCGGGTGACCGATCTGATGCTGCACGAGGGTGTCGAACGACAGCGTCGAATCGTCGAAACGCTGGCCGATGATGGCCGCCTCGCCCGGCTCGACCAGGCGTGCGCTCAGCGCGGAAGGATCGAGATAGCGCGCGACCTCGCGCACGTCGATGGCATTGTTGCCCGCCACGAGATTGAAAGCGCGGCGGTCGCGCACCATGGCGTAGCCGCCGACCGGGTTCGCACCGGCATCGGCAGCGGTGTCGAACAAGCCATCGCCATTGTTCGCTTGCGCGCTGTAGATCGACAGTGCGTAACGCGGCGGGGTTGACGTCTGTGCCTGCACGTTCGTGCACAAAACGGTGAGAAGGAAGGTTGCGTAGGTTGTGCGGCGCATGGTCGCGATCCGTGCAAGACAGGTTGTGCGCATTATCATATCGGGAAATTCCAGCGGAGATATTTCCATGTGGCGCGCGACGTTGCTGTTTTTCCTCGCATTCACGTTTGGGCCAGTCGCGTTTGCGGCAGGGCGCCTGCAGGTCGTCGACGGGTGGATTCGCAGCGCGCCGCCCGGCGCAATGATGCTGGCAGGCTATGCCACGTTGCGAAATGTCGGCGATGCGCCCTTGACCATCAACGGCGCGCGGAGCGATGCCTTTGGCGAGGTGTCGCTGCACGAAACCATGGAAGTCGATGGCGTTGCGCACATGCAGGCGCTTGGCCGGATCGATATCGCGCCCGGTGCGAGCGTGCGCTTCGCGCCGGGCGGAAAGCATTTGATGCTGATGCGGCCCAGGGGTGAACTCAAGCTTGGCGATGGCGTAAAGATTCGCTTCTCGATGTCATCCGGCGCCATTGCCGATGCCGACTTCGTCGTCCGCGAAAACTGAACTCGACGGCATGAATCGACGCCCGGGCATTCCGGGCGTTTTCGCTCACGCGCAGGCCGTGCGAATGCCTTCCGGCAGGGCGGTGGGTTTGCCGTTGGCGGGGTTGATCCAGACCATGACGACGTTGCCGTCGAGATAGAGAATCGAAGGATCGTTCGCATCGACGATGCGATGGCCGATCGTCAGCGAACTGTTGCCCAGCCGCTCGCAGAACAACTGCACGAGGATATCCGCAGGCCATCGCAGCGGGCGCCGGTAGTTGGCGTGAATGGCGGCCATGAGCGGCGAGGCATCGTCGGCGCGATCCCAGTTTGCGATGTGTTCGGCGAACCAGCGTACGCGTGCCTCTTCGAGATAGCGCAAGTACATCGTGTTGTTGACGTGGTCGAGCGCGTCATGATCGCCCCAGCGCAACGGCATGCGTAGCTCGAACACCTTTTTCGGCAAGTGCCCATCCGTTGTCGTCGATGCGTTCATGCGATCTTCCTTTTCTTGCTGTGGCTTGTTGTGCCGAGCACGCGCGCGAGGAAGCGGCCCGTATGCGAGGCGGCGCAGGCGGCGATATCCTCGGGCGTGCCGGTGGCGATGATCTGACCGCCGCGATGGCCGC
>Ga0208826_1000278_pt1 | contig 57307 bp, 65 predicted proteins | sample AD_UKC115_MetaG_FD_184451 | JGI IMG/M metagenome (GOLD analysis project Ga0208826, IMG submission 184451) | Active sludge microbial communities of municipal wastewater-treating anaerobic digesters from Hong Kong - AD_UKC115_MetaG (SPAdes)... | ecosystem: Engineered > Bioreactor > Anaerobic >... | reverse complement strand
ATCATGAAGGCGACCGTCAGCCGTTGCTCCGCCTCGCTGCGGCCTACACTAACTTGGCGGCGTGCGATCGCATCGAGCAGCATAAAGGTGACGACGATGCCCAGCCCAACCAGCCCAACGCCTTGGAACGGGCCACCGATTTCACGGGCCACTTCCAGGGCCTCATTCGTAGCGTCGATGCCTAAGAAGATCAGCAAGCCAGCCGTGAGCGCCATCAGGAACATCATCCAGCGTGGGCCTAAACGGCGGAGGGCCGGAAACCAGAAAAGTCCCAAAAAGATTGGAATAACACCAACATAGAGCCCAATCAGCGTAAAACTCAGGAGGGTAGTCTGGTCGACCACGCGGGTTTCGCTGGCCACCGGGATCGCGGTTGTGAACGGTACAGAACTCGACGAAAATACCGTAATGGCGTAGGCCTCGCCCTGCACCCAAGGATAAGGCACCCGAATCACCGCACGTCCGAGGCGTGGCACCGGCTGTGCCGGTGAAATGGTATAGCGGACGATCCCATCGTTAATATTGATCTGGGCAATCGTCAGCGGTTGTGGACTGGTGTTGCGCACTTGGAATTCGATTTCGTTGGGGCGCAAGATCGTGCGCTCAAAGGAGAGGCTCTCCATCGGAACCACTGGTTTAATATTCAGGCCCGCCCCACTGGTAAAAAGAAAGAGCAGAATCACGCCAGCGAGCAAGACAACCGGCAGGAGGAGCAATCCCAACGTACCGAGACCATTCGATTTAGGGGCAGGAGATATGGGTGTTTTTGGGGTAGTCGTCGTCATCACTAAGCCTCCACTAAAAAATTACCGGTCCAGCCCAGTTCGGCAAACTCGGTTTTGTGAGCATGGAACATATACTTGCCAGGGAATTTATAGCGAAACTCCAACATGCCGCGTTGAGCTTGCATTTGGGCAATCATATCGGTGAACTCGCTTGGCGTCAGGCTGGTGCCGGTCGGGTAGTAATGGAACAGATTGGCATGCAAGTGAAAGGAGTTGATCGGGTCAAATTCTAGGATATTGACCAGAAAAACCCGCACCAGCGCGTTTACCTTGATTTTGATAGGATTGACATCGTAATGAAAGGGAATCGTGTTCACCGCGTATAAATCGTTGGCTAGGTCAAAGTCTATATCAAACCCATTCATCACCATTATGAATTCGTGCTCGGCCTTTGGCCATCCCTGAGGCGGATCGACAATAAAGGCACCGTACAAGCCTTTGCTAATATGTTGGGCCAGCGGCATCACATGACAATGATAGAGATGCACGCCAAACGGTTCAGCGTCGAATTCATAGACAAAGGTGCCACCGGGTTGTATAGGCTCAAAGACACCGTCCATGTTGGCTGGATGGATACCATGAAAGTGTATACTGTGGGGATGGCCGGTGCCATTAATAAAATTGATCCGAATGCGGTCACCTGCGCGTGCCCGAATCGTCGGACCTGGCACTCTGCCATTGTAGGTCCAGGCTTGATACATCACACCGGGCACGATTTCCAAATCTTTGGTGCCTGCAACGAAATCATATTCATGCAACGTTTGACCGTTGGGGAGCGTACTGACTTTGCCGTAATCAAAATCAGTGAGGATGTCTGTGGGGTTGAAACCATTGGCTTCATGGTTGACATTGCCTACCGTACCGGGCATAAACATGGCGTGCCCACTATCCATAACATGTGCCTTTGGTACAGGATCAGGAGTTTGCGCGTGCAGGGCCACTGCGCCCGCAAGCCCGAGCGAGCCGAGCGTGCCTGCTCTTAATAAGTTGCGCCGTGTCAGCATCGCAGTCATCGTATCTTTCTCCTCACAGAATTTGTTTTTTAGAGACAGCTAAATTATGATTTTTATATTATAAATAAGTCCATTAACTTTCGCAAACTTCCGATCTGAAGTTTGTGGCCCAATTAAGGTGTGCGTAGTTTGTCGCCCATTGAAGTTTTTGCTGGTCGCCTGGCCATAATGCTCATACTCTTGTATTGATCGGGATAAATTCCATCAACAAAATTACTTATGCCTAAAATAACTGCTTTAGATAGGGAAAAAGTGTTGACGGCTGTCCATGAAGATTACGTCAAAGCGATCTACGTGTTGCAGGCTAAAGGTTGTAAAGTTAACAACTCTGCCTTGGCGCATCACCTTGATGTGACACCCGCGTCGGCCACCAACATGGTGAAAAAGTTGGCTGAGTTGGCGTTGGTTGTACATGAACCGTATCAGAGTATTCAGCTGACCGAAACCGGTGAACGAGTGGCCCTGGAAGTGTTGCGTCACCATCGTCTCCTGGAACTATATCTCTATCAGCAGTTACAGTTACCCTGGGATCAGGTGCATGCAGAAGCGGAAAAGTTGGAGCATGTGCTCAGCGAAGTGCTTGAAGACGCGATGGCGACAGCGTTGAATCATCCAACGGTGGACCCGCATGGCGATCCGATTCCCAGTAAAGCAGGCGTTATGGAAAAAGTGGATGGGGTGCCACTGAGTACAGTCGAGCTCAATCGCCCGTATCGGCTCTGCCAAGTTTTGATGCAGGACCAGGCGCGCTTAAGTTATCTAGGGACACTGGGGCTTTATCTGAATGTCACGGTCACCCTGCTCAAGCGCGCTCCATTTGCCGGTCCGTTGCTGACTGAAGTCGGAGGCGAACATCACGCTTTGGCGCACGACATGGCAGAATCCCTATTAGTGACACCATTATAAAGGGAATTTCCCCATTGTTCTCACCTGTACTAAAGTATCCAACGGGTGGCGCGGTTATTGTGTCTGGCTGATGAACTCTTAGCGGATGTGGCCAAAGGCGTCTATGAACGTACCGGTTATAATCTGCTTAAAGAAGAATAGCTTGACAATGGATGTTGCTTGCGCAAACTCGTCGCCAGCGATGTACCGTAAACGCCAGGGAGCGCGGTAAAAATGAAGCAAGGTGGAGAGGAAGATTCCGCCTCTATCGATGCTGAAATAGAGGCGGCAACAGGTAGTGGCTTATGGCAAATAGTTGATGGGATTGCGTTGCACGCCTTGATAGCGAATCTCGAAGTGTAAATGCGGACCCGTGCTCCGGCCCGTGGTGCCAATCATGCCGATTTGCTCGCCACGAGTGACATTTTCACCCGGTTTCACGAAGATGCTGCTGAGGTGCGCGTAGAGGGTCGTAAACCCGTTACCGTGGTCGATAATGATATAATTGCCGTAGCCAGTGTTCCACGCACCACTACTCGCCACCGCCACGTAACCGCTGTCCGGTGCCTTGACCGTGTTCCCGGTCCATGAAGAAATGTCGAGTGCGGGGTGGCCGCCCCAATAGGTTTGACTAATGTCACCTCCCACTGGCCATGAGAAGTTGCCCCGCCCTATACTTGGCTTGTCCGGGGCGGGACTAATTGTAGCCAGATTGGCATATTGGGGCTGGACCAACAGCTTGACACCACCAGGAATGACTAAGGCGCGGCCAACGGTGAGCGCAGCTGTAGCCATAGTCACCTGATTGAGTTGATACCCCATAATCGTAGCCACTGTGACTTTATATTGGTCCGCCAACGCGGAGAGAGTGTCGCCTGGTTTTATCACATGCAGCACACCGTTTACCGGCAGAATCGTTAGTTGATCACCAACCGCCAACTTGTCTGGATCCTGTTCAATGGCTGGGTTGGCCCAAAGGATGGTTTCTGGGTTGATTCCATACTTGGCAGCGATAGCGAGCACCGTATCACCTGGTTTAACGATGTACGACTCGATGGTTGAGGAAGCGCTAGCTGCTTTGGGCTGGGTGATGAGGGTGTTGGGAATCACAGCGCGCTGTAACGCAGATTCTTGGGGGGCAAGGCCAGTTGGGCCGCCTGTCCGCTCGATATGTACTATCCCTACATTGGCCTGAATATCTTGCCAAAGTATACTGGGTGTCATTTGCCAAGCCGGTAACTTCAATTGGCTGAACAGCAAGATGATGGCTGCTACCACCAAGACCATAAGATGACCCGCCAGACGTAAGCGGGTGGCTGGATCGAACCAAACTTGTTGGACACTGATCTGGAATTTCTGTATATACGGCAGAACCGCATGCCGTGCCACCGTGCCAGATGCAAACACACCTGTTGCTGGTTTCACTTGGCTGTTGATTGGGAAAAATAGGTTTTCGCGTTGGGTAAAGGGGGCTTGGTTGGAGATAGGCTCAGAAAAATTGTGCTCAAATGCTGAGTTAGCCTCTGCTTTCATCGCACAGTCACTCCCTGCGTTTGGTTTTTGATCGGAAAGCGTCTTTGTTCGCGCGTCGTTATAAATAAATGGTGCGATTTCTTGTCTTATTGCCACAATTGATCGCTAATAGGACGATGAAAGATTATAGCATGAACCCTGCTTAACATAAAGCGCCCGTAGAGGGTTTACCAAGCCAGAAGAGATTGCGCGTAAGCCATTTTCGCTGATCGTAGCTTTTTCGTAGCGCAACCGTAGCGCGGATTGACCAAGAGAGTTACTTTACCCGCTCGTTACTCTCGTTCAACCAGGTTATAAGCGCTATTTGGCCAATCGATCGGATGGAAGAAGAGGAGGTAAGCTATTTGACAGCCAGCAGGCAAGAGAGTAAAATAGCCAATCTATGAATATATACTCAGGTATTCATAAATGAGAATGAATCTCAATACGCTCATGGCCTATCACATAGAAGAAGGGCAAGCTGTACAAGTTGCCGAATTGTTTAGCGCGCTTGGCGACCCCAGCCGCGTGCGGATCATTGCGGCCCTCACCGCCGGCGAGATGCATGTGAGCGCCTTGGCCGAGGCGGTTGGGATTAGCGAATCGGCTATTTCACATCATATGCGCAACTTGCGGCAGTTGCGTCTCGTGCGCACACGCAAAGTGGGCCGCTATGTCTTCTACGCCCTCGATGATGACCATGTGGCCGACTTATTTCGCTGTGGGCTGGAGCATGTACTGCATGGCTAAACTTTCTGCCCGCCGCTGGCTCACCCGCATCATTATTCTGTGCTTCCTACTCATTCTGCTCTGCTTGGTCGGGCATTTCCTGGCCGATGTGACGGGTTTTTCGGTCGATAGAGTTGTCACTTTAGATTTGCATGGTAATTTTATCCCGCAGGGACCGATCAGCCTCATCACTGTTTTTGTGACCGCCGTCATTTTTCTGCTGGTTCCCACCCACTTGCTTTACTGGTCTAAACCACCGACGCCACCACCACCCATTTATCCCGCCTAAGTTTCTTCCTTCTTTGGCAGCTTGCTGCTTACCCAATGGGCTTTTTTTAGCGCGTTGGGCCAATCGATATCTGCCCTTGGGCATAGGGTTTGACCCTACGCGCGCGCTCTGGTTTTGCTATGGAGTATAATGATGACTGAACAAATGGTAAAACTGAATATCCCTTTACTTGCCCCAGACATTAAGGATGGCTATGATGATTGCTTGAGCCACCTTGAAGCGGCATTACAGTATCAGAAAGGGATTGTGCGTGCTCATGTCGAGCGTGACCAAACGCCTGCCCAACTCTGCATCCACTATGATCCCAACCTCATTTCTTTAGCTGCGGTGCAACGCATTGCCCTGCAAAGTGGCAGTGAATTCACTGAGCAGTATCGCCATGAACAAATACCATTTACACATATGGATGCAGCAGATGCGGCTCTCGGCCTTACGCGGCGTTTGGAACAGATGCCGGGTATGTTGCACGCCAACGTCAACTATGCGGTGGGGTTAGCCTTTGTTGCCTACAACAGTAACGTGTTGCAGCGCGCAACCATTGAGCGGACGATGCAAAATTTTGGCATTGTCGTCCTGCCTGTTTCAGCTCCATCCACCGTGCGGCTTAGGGAGATAAAACAGCCTACCGATGATCGCCAGACGCATGATGAGCATGCTGGCCATGATCACGGGAGCGCGCCAGCGTTTCTTCCCCACTGGATGCAAGAACGCTGGACGCTGATCCTTGTCGGGCTCGCCGGTCTCTGCCTGCTGATTGGTTGGGGTGGCGAACGCTTTTTGGGCTGGTCTAGCACGGTTGCCCTGCTTTTCTACCTCCTCGCCTATCTCGCCGGTGGTTATGACATCGCTACGCATGCCATCCCTGGTCTTTTTCATGGCCAATTTGACACCGACGTGTTGATGTTGGCCGCCGCGGCTGGCGCGGCTGTACTGGGGCAATGGCCGGAAGGTGCGTTTTTGCTCTTTTTGTTCAGCCTCGGTCATGCGGGGGAGCATTATGCCCTCGACCGGGCCCGCAATGCCGTGAATGCCTTGGGCGAACTGATGCCACAGACCGCGCGCGTCAAGCGCGGTGAACAACTGCAAGAAATCCCCGTTGACCAGTTGGCCATCGGGGAGGTCGTCGTGGTCCGTCCAGGTGACCGTGTACCGGTAGATGGCAAGATTGTGAGCGGCGCGAGCGCGCTGGACCAAAGTCCTATCACCGGTGAGAGCGTGCCGGTCGAGAAGCAAGTCGATGATGAGGTGTTCGCCGGTACGATTAACCAAACCGCTGCGCTCGAAGTGGCCGTCACCAAGTTGGCGCAAGACAATACCCTCAGCCGGGTGATGCAAATGGTCGCCGAAGCCCAAAGCCAGCAAAGTCCCACCCAGCAGCTCACCCAGCGCTTTACCGCGTGGTTTGTACCTGCAGTGCTCGTGACCGTCGTCTTGGTGACGGTCGTGCCGCCTTTGGTTGGCTGGATACCGCTGGCGCAAAGTTTCTACCGCGCCATGTTGCTGTTGGTCGCCGCTTCTCCCTGTGCCTTAGCGCTCGGGACACCAGCGACGGTACTCACCGGCATTGCTCAAGCGGCGCGCAACGGGGTGCTGATCAAGGGCGGCGTCCATCTGGAGAATCTGGGCGGTCTCCAGGCCATGGCCTTTGATAAGACGGGCACTTTGACTGAAGGTAAATTTGCGGTCAACGAAATCGTGCCGGTCAATGGAAACCAAGCAGAAAACGTGCTACGAGTGGCCGCTGCAGTGGAACAACAGTCTAATCATCCGCTAGCCCAAGCGGTGGTGCGGGCGGCGCAAAGTCGAGCACTAGAACTTCCCAGTGCGGATGGTTTAGAAAATATTCCTGGGCGCGGCGTGCGGAGTCAGGTAGCCGGCGAACCAGTTCTCATTGGCGCTCTCAAACTTTTTCAAGAGACCGACGGGCAGCAGCCGGATGCTGACCTTACCCAAACGGTGGAACGGCTTGCGGCAGAGGGGATGTCCACCATGGTTATCAGCCAGAATGGTGCTTTTCTGGGTGTGCTGGGGCTAGCTGATGCGCCGCGTCCAGGCATTCGCCAAACGATGCAACAACTCCGCCAATTGGGGATTCAACATCTGGTGATGCTGACCGGTGACAGCCGGGATGTCGCCCAACGGATCGCCCAAACGGTCGGTCTAACCGATGTGCGAGCTGAACTCTTGCCCGATCATAAACTAGAGGCCATTCAACAGCTACAAACGCAATATGGCCCGATGGCGATGACCGGAGACGGCGTGAATGATGCCCCTGCCCTGGCCACAGCCACCGTCGGGATTGCGATGGGGGGCGCTGGGACGGCAGTGGCATTGGAAACGGCGGACGTGGCCTTGATGGGAGACGATTTAGGTAAATTACCGTTTGCGGTAGGCTTGAGTCGCGCCAGTCGCGCCATTATTCGCCAAAATCTTGTCATCGCGCTAGGTGTGATTGGATTATTAGTTGTCACGTCGGTCTTGGGTTTGGTGCAACTGAGCGGGGCTGTGATCCTGCATGAAGGTAGTACGATTGTGGTCGTACTCAATGCCCTGCGGTTGTTGGGTTATAAAAATCCGTAAAACCTGAAGGAGGCGACAATGGCGTTAGCGACGCCTACTGCTCTTCATCTCAGTGGCATCCTGGCGCTGATCGGAGCTGCGCTCTTTGCGCTGGGCGATGTCTTGTTGCTTGCGCCGCATGTGGGGCCAGCCAACCCGGTGGCCGTCAACGCGCTTGATCTCAGTGCTTATCCTGCTTTACAGCGCCGCGCCGACCGTTGGCGGGTACTGGCCGGTATGCCCTGGTGGCGGTTGGCGGCGGGTGGATTAGTCGGCGTGTTTGCGGCTCCCTTGACCTTAGCGGGCATTTGGCAGGTGTATCAGGGGCTCCAACCGGCTGGTCCGTGGTTGGCCGTGCCGCCTACGCTATTGTTTACGTATGCGACGGCCATCGGACCCTTTATTCATGGCTCGTTTATTTACCTTGGCACAACGGTCCAGACGATCAAGACATTGGAGGAACCGCAGCGCACAGCGACGATCCAGGTTTTACTACACCAACAGACGGTCTTACTGATTGCTTATGCTGTGCTCTTTGTCTGTGCCATTAGTGCCTCGGTTTGGTTTACGGTCGCTGTCCTATCAGACCGGACTTCATTTCCTGTTTGGTTAGCGGTGTTTAACCCCGTGACGTTGACCTTGCTCTGGTTAGCCAGCAAACGTATCCTCCCCAAACCGGTCACCGATTGGACGGAAGGCGCTGGTTTCAATATTGCGTATTTGCTCTTTTTTGCGCTGACGACGGTGAGCTTGTGGTAAAGAACAACCGTGAATGACGAAAGCAGGGTTCGTATGTTTGCCGCTGAACGTGAAAAGGGGTTTCAGCCTTTGCATTCTGTTGCGGTGTTGTGGTGTGTGCTCGTCGTTGGCTGCCTGCTGAAGCCGGCGAACGTGTCTGCCCGCGCTCAACCAGTAGTCAATGATCCGCGACCTGTTGTCCACAGCGTCCCACCCTTGCCCTTGTTTACACCCCAACTGGGGCCCCCCTTGACCTATGGGTATCACCAAGATCTGGCTTTTCCGACCACAACCGAAAAGTGGATTGATGTGGACTTAAGTGAACAACGGGTGCTGGCCTATGAAGGCATCACACCGGTGCGTGCCTTTATTGTTTCGACCGGCCTGCCTGCCACCCCGACAGTGCAGGGCAAGTTCCGAATTCGGCTCAAGGTGCGCGCGCAGACCATGTCAGGTGGTTCGCCTGCGTATGGCTATTATAATCTCCCCAATGTGCAATGGGTGCAATATTTTTATGAAGGCTACAGTTTTCATGGCACCTATTGGCATAACAACTTCGGGCAGCCGATGAGCCACGGTTGTGTAAATATGACGAATGCTGAGGCGCAATGGTTGTTTGACTGGGCTGGGCCAACCTGGGATGCGCAAGGGGGTGGTTGGCAAAAGCCGACCAAAGCCAATCCTGGCACGCTGGTCGTTGTCCATGAATAAACCAATCGTGAGCAGGCGCAAGGAGAGGAAACGGAATGACTCATTCATTTTGGCAGATCTTGGCCTATGCGTTATTACCGGCTGCCACGCTGCTGGGCGGCGGCGCTATTGCCAGCTGGCGCTTGCCGGGACCAGGCTGGCGGAGCGCAATCTTACATTTTGCTGGGGGCGTCGTCTTCTCCGTTGTCGCGGTCGAATTACTGCCCGATGTAGTGCGGACGCATGAACCCCTCGAAATTGTCATCGGTTTCGGGTTGGGCATTGGGGTGATGCTTGCCTTGCGGCGGCTGACCGAACAGCAAAGACCGGCGGCAGAGGAAACTGCCCAGGGGGCGGGCCTGCCATTCGGCCTGTTGTTTGGGGTTGGTGTGGATGTTGTGATTGATGGTTTGTTACTGGGCATTGGCTTTGCGGCTGGTGCAAAAGAGGGTGTGCTTCTCACATTGGCGCTCACGTTTGAACTGCTGACGTTGGGGCTTGCCACGTCTGCCACCTTGAGCCAAGGTGGCACAGTCCGTGCGCGGACCCTCCTGCTGCTCAGTGGGCTGGCGCTCCTCTTTATGGCCGGTGGTGCGGCGGGTGGAACGCTCCTCCAACGCATTTCGGCGCATGGCCTGGCGATGGTTTTGGCCTTCGGGTTAGCCGCTTTGTTGTTTTTAGTCACCGAAGAGTTATTAGTGGAGGCGCATGAAGCCGAAGAGACGCCCTGGTTAACGACGGCGTTTTTCATTGGTTTTTTGCTGTTTCTCGTGCTGGGGATGCTTGGGTAGGCGTCTCCTGCTGATTGAGGGGAAGCATGAAAGTAACGACCAAAAAAAGAAACGTCCGGCAGACCAGAATGTCACGTTGGCGCATCTCCCCCCTCATGCTGGGCGGTGTGCTTTTGGCGCTCGTTGCCGTGGTCATTCTCTATGCCGTCTGGCAAACGATGGCGGCACAGAATGAAAAAAGTCAGCCCATCACTGGTGTAGAAACGTTCACCCCAGAACGTGGTCATCAAGAAGGTAAACTGACTTATGCGCAGACACCGCCAGTCGGTGGGGTGCATAACCCGGTCTGGCAGAACTGCGGGGTCTATACGACGCCGGTTGCCAACGAAAACGCGGTGCATTCACTCGAACATGGCGCCATCTGGATCACCTACCGGCCCGATCTCTCTGCCGCGGAAGTGAGGCAGTTACAAGACCTGACACGGCAAAGTGGCTATCGTTTACTGAGTCCGTATCCTGGCCTGCCCAGCTCGGTGGTGGCCAGCGCCTGGGGCTACCAGCTGAAAATAGAACGGGCCAACGACCCGCGGTTACCGCGCTTCATCCAACGCTATGAGCAGAATCCCCAGGGACCCGAGCCCGGCGCGCCCTGTTCAGGTGGTGTTGGGGGCCCCGGGTAAGTTGCTGGCTTTTGACCGGTCGAGTGACACATGCTATACGTGCTGTTTCGCCGTCATGGGCAAGCGGATTGGCCTTTAAAAGCACTTCAAATTATGGCAGTGAAGACAGTGGTTACCATCGGAGCTAGCTTTATTATATTTTGGAGTAGTGGCTGTGGTGTTCAGCAGGTTTTGCCGAGGGCAAAAACAACATCGGCAAGAACAGCACGGCCGGCGTTCCCTGCGGCAACTACAATTCCGGTCAGTCCCCCCGTGAGCAGGGAAATCGCCGCAGGGATCCAGCCGCCAGCCGCAGATCCGCGTGTGGTGACCGCCAATGATTTGCTGGGGCTGTGGGTTCTACCAGCTGAGTCAGTGGCAGGTTTGACCACCATTCCTTGGACCCAATTGCTAATTGTCCCCGAGTTCCCAGGGCAAATTGTTTTAAGTCGACCAGGCCCGCAGCGGAATACGTTACAGAGTGAACGGGTGAACTATGAACTGCATGGCAACCAGTTGATCTTGCATACCGCCCTGCGTGATGAAATCTATGCGGTGAAGCTTGAGGATAATGAGTTAACATTAGCCACTGAGCGAGCCTCACTGACCTATTGCAACCTGAGGCCCACACCTGCGCGGGGAGCGCATTGTGCTGGATGGCCCACCGCTGTCCGCTAAGCGCGGATAATCCTAGTCACTGGGGTCAAACACCAGCGGCGCACCGTCGTCTACGCAGATACGCTTAGGACGCAGAAGGAAGATGAGCATAACATGACAATAGAAAGTGAGCCAAATGGGCCGCTCCTCGCAATCCCGCAGGAATTGGCCAATCGAGACAGACCAAAGCGCTGGTTGTCTCTTATCGTCGTTCTCCTCGTGATGATCTGCCTCGCCTTCGTGGCTGGCCTGAGTTTCTGGTGGGGCAGGCATACCGTCACCTTGCCGGGGGAGGGGTCCGCCGAAGTCGGCTTTGCGCGCGATATGGCGGCGCACCATGCCCAGGCTGTGGACATGGCGACCCTGCTGCGGGATCGGACCAGCGATCCGGAAATGCATACGTTGGCCTTAGATATTATGCTCACCCAGCAGGCCCAAATTGGTCAGATGCAAGGCTGGCTGGCCGTGTGGGGCCAAGCGAATGTTGGCCTGGGGCCAGCGATGGCGTGGGCGGGTATGCCGACGTCGGGTTCCATGCCCGGGATGGCGAGCGCTGCTGATCTCAACCGTTTGCGTACCTTGACGAATGAGGCGGCTGATGGTTTGTTTCTCCAATTGATGATAGCTCACCATCAGGCTGGGGTCATGATGGCGCAGGCGATCCTGGCGCGCACGCAGCGGCCGGAAGTACGGGCGCTTGCGCAGGCCATTGTCAACGCGCAGGAAAGCGAAATCACCTATATGCAAACATTGCGCAAGCGCAAAGGTTTGCCGCCCGCGCCCGTCATGCCGGATATGAACCAAACGCCAATGACGCATTGAACTGTTAAGGAAGCTATGCCATGAAGAAATTCCCTTTGCTTTTCCTCCTCCTAATTCTCCTAGTAGGTTGTGGCAGCTCTGAGTCATCTACCCCAACGCCCCATACGTTTGAGACAAGTGGCGGTCCCTCTGATCTTCAGGTGCTTGTGGCCAGTGATGATTTTCCTGTCGGCCAGCCGCGCGTTCCCCTGTTACTGTTTGCTGGCCCCCAACGCGTGGCCGACGCACAACGGGTAAACCTGACGGCGTTTGACCTCACCAGTGGTACACCGATCCCCGGTTGGACAGGGGAAGCCGTGAACTATAGTGATTATGCGGTCCCGTACTGGGTGGCTTATCCCACCTTACCGCATGCTGGCCTCTGGGGCTTACAGGCGGCTATCACCAAAGGCGATGGCACTGTGACGACCGGGCAATTGGTGATTGAGGTGAAGGACCGCACACCGGTCCCGGCGATTGGCAGCCAGCCGCCGCGCAGCCAAAACCGGACGCTGACCACCCAACCGGATCTGCACCAATTAACCTCGGCTGCCCAGCCCAATCCGGCGTTTTATCAGTTGACCGTGGCCGAAGCCATACAAAGCGGGCGGCCTTCCGTGGTTGTCTTTGCGACGCCTGGTTTCTGCCAAACCGCGCTCTGTGCGCCTGTGTTAAAGAGCGCGGAAACGATCTATCCTGCCTTTAAGGCACAGGTAAACTTTATTCATGTGGAAATCTACAAACAATTTAATCCGGCATTAGTCGTGGATGATACGGTCACCGAATGGCAACTAACCAGTGAGCCATGGACCTTTATTCTGGATCAGAAAGGCACGGTCTTTGCCCGCTTTGGGGGACCGGTTTCGCCCCGCGAATTGACGGCAACGCTTAAGGAGCTTGGCTTATGAGCCAGCGTCTGGCGCTCCTTCTGCTGTTTGCCCTCAGTTTTTGGTGGCGGCTGAGTCCAGCCGTACCCGCTTGGGCCCATAGTGAGCTCCTTGCCGCAGATCCGGTGCCGGGGGCGCAGCTAGCCGCTTCCCCCGCCACCATTCGCTTGGTCTTTACCGCACCACTGAAACCGTTAAGCACACTGCTAGTCTATGGTGCCCAATTCCAGAGCATTCCTGGCATTACACCGGTGATCACCCCGACCAATCCCAAACACATGATGGCCGCGCTACCGAGTCTAGCGCCGGGCGTCTATACTGTCCAGTGGCGGGCGATCAGTACGGATAACGATTTGGTGACCGGGAGTTATCAATTTGTCGTGGTCGGACACACCGGTCATAATGGCCATATGCTGGCCATCTCGGTCGTGGCCGTTCTGTTCCTCAGCCTTGTTAGCTGGATTGGCTTAGTTATGTGGCAACGTGGGCAAGGATTTTATCGAAGCAAGGGTTAAGCATCGAGGGTCTTACTATAGTAACGCTTATGTGCAGAACGGGCTTGAGAATTTTGCTCTGGGCAATGCTCATCTTGCTGCCGCCAACAGTTCACCACTGCCCTGTGGACAAGCTGTACATGTCAACACAGAGTGATCTTTGCGTCGCTAATTCACCACTGGCGTCGGGTTTTCCAAGTTGCGCGTGTATCCTTGCCGTCGCGTTGGTGCAGGCCATGCCTGCTTTCGCGGCGTTCGCCCCCCGCTTTTCTGCATTGTATGCATTTCCTCAGGCCGCCCGCGCCCTTCCCGTAGCGCCTCCAAGCCCGCCCCCGCGGCCAGCATAGGGTCCAACGCAACCCCTTCATTTATATTCCTGCACCTCGCTTTTTCGAGTGGGGTTCATCGGCAATAGCCAGGCGCGACGCAGCGGGAGTGTGCCGCTGCTGGTGTTTTCGCTTTCTGCACTCTCAAGAAAAGGATGTTAACCCAATGAAACGCATGTATCGTCTACTGTGGTTCGGTTTGCTTATCAGCCTGAGTCTGCTCATCAAGCCGGCCTTGGCTCATACCGAGGTGCCGGTTGGCAAGTATACACTTGAAATAGGTTGGGTGAATGAGCCTGTGCTCCTTGGTGAAACCAATGGCATCTTTCTCAGCATTGTGAATGGGGCAACGGGCAAACCCGTTGAAGGTGCTAATACCGTTACTGTCTCAGTAATGACTGGTGGCAAGACACGAGCGTTAAAGTTGCATCCACTGGGGGAAGACGCGCCAGGGCAATATGCCGCGGACTTTATTCCCACCGTCCGTGGCATCTATACTGTCAAGCTGCAAGGAACGATTGAGGACCAGGCCGTTGATATTACGCAAGAGATTGAAGAGGTCGAAACGGCGGAAGACTACCAGTTTCCCGTGGTCTTGCCTGCATTACCTGAAATCAATCAGCGCCTCGCCACTTTGCAAACGGAAAACCAAACGCTGCAAGCCACAGTGGCGCTGACCCGGTGGCTGGCGATTGGGGGAGTTGTGCTTGGCTTTGCTGGGGTGATTGTCGGCCTCAGTCGCTGGCGCAAAGGCTAAGGAGCAGAGGATGAACATCCGGCGTTTCCTGCTGATTGGGTGGCTGGCCCTTCAGGTGCTGGCGCTCTTGTGGGCGCGTCCCTTCCCCGTGCGCGCTCATGCCATCCTTGTTTCGGCCACCCCTTCCCCCAATACAATTTTGCCAACCGCGCCTGCGACGGTGGAAATGGTCTTTAGCGAGCCCGTTGTGCTTGCCTTCAGCCGCATTACCGTCCTCTCCCAAGCAGGCCAATCGGTCAATACCCCTGACCTACGCTTGACGCAAGCTGGCACCACGCTCAGTACATTCCTGCCGCCGCTGGCGAACGGCACGTATGTGGTGAGTTGGGAAGTGCTTTCCTCGGTAGATGGCCACACTACAAGTGGCAGTTTTTCTTTTGGCGTAGGCATCGGTCAACTTACGGCCACAGCAGGGATGCCGGCAGCTACCACACAGCCGACGCCCTGGAGCGGCGCGGCGCGGTGGCTCAATCTGACGGGGTTAGCCCTGTTGTTGGGGCTGTATACGTTCCGCATCTTCGTCTGGCAGCCCATACTCACTGAAGTGCCATCCTATGAGACAGCCAGCCAGCTGGATCGCCCATTTGCCCGCGTATCACTGTGGTTCGGCTTTACTGGGCTCATTGTCCTCGGCTTCGGCCTCGGCTTGACCATCCTTGCCCAGGCGGGTCGTTACGATTTGCTCAATAGTGCTAATCTCAAAGCCTGGTTAGTCACACGGTTTGGTGCTATGTGGCTGATCCGTTTCTGGCTGATGATCTCGACCTTATTTAGCCTGTTGGAACTAACGTTAGGGCTGCGTGAAGGTCGGTCAGGATTACGCGGTTGGACGTGGTGGGCTGGTTTGGCTGTCACAATTGGCATGGTAGTGACGACAGCCGCAGTCAGTCACAGTGCGGCGCTCACCGGTGAGCAGGCGCGGCTAGCCTTCAGCATCGATCTCCTCCATCTGCTCGCTGCGGGTATTTGGGTGGGCGGGCTACTTCAACTCGGGCTGGCCCTGTGGCAAGTGCGGCAAGCTTTCTCGCATGAGGCTGAGACGCGTACCTGGTTGAACCTAAGCCTGGCGCTTAACTTTTCAGCGCTGGCGGCTGGTGCCGTGGGGGTCCTCCTTTTAAGTGGCGGGTATCTGAGCTGGCAACACGTAGGCAGTTGGACCGCGCTGTTAGGTACGGCGTATGGAGTAACGTTGCTCGTAAAGCTGGTGTTCGTCCTCCTGGCCTTTGGTATCGCTGGCGTGAATCTTCTGTTCATCAAACCCCGCCTGGAGAGCGCCTTGGATGCCCTTGATGTTGCGGCTTCAGGGGCAACGGTACGGTGGTTTCAGCGTCTTGTGGGGCTGGAGGCCTTGTTTGCACTGCTCGTATTGGCGGCGGCGGGCTGGCTAACCGACCGCCAACGTGGCGTGGATGCACCGCTCCTTAGCAATCAGCCTGGCAAAGTCGTCGTGACGCAAGCCGCTCCTGATGTGCAGGTTGCCTTGACCCTCGAACCGGCGTTAGTGGGCCAAAATCGATTTGACGTTGCCCTGACTACCCCCTCCGGTCGCCCCATAGTCAATGCCAATGCGGTCTCACTGCGGTTCACCTTCCTTGGGCAGAGCCTTGGCTCCGCCAATGCCACGGCGACGGTGCAAGGCAACGGTCACTACCAACTGGACGCGAGTAATCTCAGCTTGGTGGGACCGTGGCAAGTTGAGGTGGCTATTCGCCGCCCAGACAGTTTTGATGTTTTTGTTCCCTTCCGCTTAGAAGTAGGTCTGAGTGGCGCCATTCATTCCTTGGAAGAAGAGGGTAACCGGTTGGATCGTCTGGCTGTCTTTCTCACGCGCAGCTCTGGTGCCGTGACTGGTTCGTTTCTCGTGTTGTTTGGCCTGCTCTGGACCTTTTTCCTCGCCCTGCGCGCGGCCAATCGGACGTGGCAATTAGGACTTTTAATGCTGCTGGGCGCGCTGCCTTTTTGGGTAGGCACAAACCAGCTTTATACCTTCTATCAAGAATTCACACCAGCCAAATTTGCCACCAACCCCATTCTGCCCGATCCGACTTCCCTGGCGCGTGGGGAGGAACTCTATACGGCTAACTGTGTGGTCTGTCATGGTCTAGCTGGCAGAGGGAATGGCCCCAGCGCCGTCGGCCTGATGCCGCCACCTGCTGATTTTACGGCTGGGCACACCGATAGCCATCCGGACGGCGATATCTATTATTGGATCAAGCGGGGTATTCCTGGCTCTGCCATGCCAGCCTTTGGCGCACAGTTCCGCGATGAGGAGGTCTGGCACCTTGTGAACTACGTGCGCCGTTTAAGTGCCCAAGGCTATTCAGCCGGAGCGTCGCCGCTTGCTCTACCAACGCGACAAGGGGTTAAACGATGAAAAGCTCACGAACCTGTTTGTATTCACATACTTCCTGTTGGTGGGTTAGCTTGTATCTGAGCCTCGCAATGGCGTTGTGCGCCGCGTTCTTCCCGCAAACGATGACAGCCCACGGGATCGGGACACCCCACCTGGTTAACGCACCTGTGGGTCCGTATGCCATCTGGGCCTATACCGATCCTAACCCATTGCGGGTTGGGGAAATGCATGTTACCGTTGGCGTAGCTGAGCGCCAGACGATGACCATGCTGGACAATGTGCCGATCCGAGTGGTGCTTACCCCGTTGATGGGCGATTCACCGCCCATCACGGTTAGCGCCACGAATACGGATTCAATCAATCGCTTCTTATATACCGCGATCCTAGCTCCACCAAGGGACGGGCAATGGCGTGTGACGATTCAGCTCACCGGGACCTCAGGTGTAGGTAGCATCGCTTTTACGACTAGCGTCTTACCCTCCCAATTCGTGACTTGGGGTACCCTTCTGCGTCTGAGTTTGGCTTTATTAGGAGCTAGTTGGTTTATCTGGACGTGGTGGCATTGGCAACCACCCACTCGCCGACACAGCCTATCTACAACCCCGCCTTTATTCAGTAGGGAAGATGCGAACCTGAATAAGCCAATGAAGGCAGGACAAGCCCCTATGCCAACACCGACGACGACCCAAGAACAACAAGCAAGTGGCGAATAGCCAATTTACTTCTTCACGGTGCAGGGTTCATCGATCTTACAGGTGCTGACCCATGCATTGACATGCTTAGCTAATTCACCTTCCGGTCCAGCGCCAATCATTTTGTTTTTGATGGTGCCATCTGGATTAATAAAGTAGGTGAACGGCACACCAGTGACCTTATACGCTGAAGGAATGCCGCCTGTTTCATCCACCAAGACCGGAAAAGTGAGGTGCTGCTCCTGCATGAACTGTTTCACCTCAGCCGCCGCTACATGGCTTACAACCGTCAGCAGAACGACATCGCTCTTTTGCTGATTGGCAATGGCTTGTAAGGTCGGTAGTTCCTGCCGACAGGCAAAGCAGTCGGGGGACCAGAACGTCACCATGACCGGCTGTCCGGTGAAGTCGCTCAGTTGCACGCGATGGCCTGCTAAATTGGTAGCGGTGAAGTCTGGTGCCGGTTTCCCCTGGCCGAGACCAGTTAGGAACAGGTTAGTGTAGAGCCCATAGCCGACAATCAGAGTGAGTAGAGCTAGGACAATCCACCCGAAGACCTTTAGGTAGCGGTATAGTGTACTTGGTGTTGGAGTGGTGTTAGTAGTAAGCTCGGTGCTGCTGCCGGTGAGATTAATATTTGTAGTCATGATTTGGTTTCCTTGTTGACAGAATAGTGTAAATCTGTTCGGTGGTGATTTGATCATAGACTCTAGTCATGTAAGAGTCGACAGGTAATTTCTAACAAACCAGCACCGTTTTCTATCAATTGCATGGTGCATTGACAGTGGCGGCTAATATATAGGGTTGTTCCTTATTAAAATTCATCCAGAGGACGGAACATTTTGCTCACGCTGGTGAAACATTATTAGGGAACAACTCTCATGTATAATAGACGCAAAGGCAACCGAATACTGCCCCGTTATGGGTGGGTGTCCGCCTCTTGGCGGAATAGGTTGTTCCCCCTACTCATGGGGTTTTTTTTATTGCCTCTTTTCGAGTAATTCGATAAGAACTTCCCTGCTTTTTCCTTGTACAAAAAATGTCTGATACGGCTCCTGCCCTTCGAGCGCCGCTCGTACCAGTCCACATATCGTATCTGCTAAGCGACAGAGGGCATCATTTTCCTCATTCCGGATGCCGCGCACCTTCCTGATTTTAATCTCTTAATGACACAACGCTGGCAACCTGTGACCCAGCAAGATCCACTGGAGGCGATTATGCTAATCTCACGAAATGGATGGCTATCCAAGTTTGACAGGATGGCAAAGCCAGGGTATATTTCTTATCCTATTTAAATATATATCCAAATAGGAGATTTGCATGCTTAAAACGCCACAGATTGAGCCGGTTACTAGTTTTCTTAAAGACCACAAGGCTGTCCTGAAGAAATTGCAATTAGGACCGATTTTCCTAGCCCAACGCAGTAAACCCACTGCGGTCCTCGTGTCAGTGGATGAATGGGATCATATCGTTGAAGAGTTGGAGCATTATCGACTCCTCGCCTTAGCGGACCAACGGGCCCATGAACTAGATATGAATCCAGATCTGGCTGTGCCTTGGGCAGCAGTCGAACAGGAACTAGAACGACGTGGGCTGAATCATGCCTAGATGGACCATTAGAGCACATCCTGATTTTTTAACCTTACTTTACACTTTGCCGCGTGGTGAAGCGGCAAAAGTGACCGAAGGGATTAGGCGTCTAGCTGATAATCCAACGCCGCCAGCATCAACACCAGTGCCTGACCGACCAGGCCGCCATACACTCCCCATTGATGTCTACATCGTGACTTATGAGGTAAACACTGAACAGGCCAGTATTCGGTTACTCGTTTTGAGTCGAGCCCCGAATCATTAGCTAATATCTCGAATAATGACTTTTGACGTACTCTCACCCCTAAAAGGGAGTGGGATTCTGGAATCATTAGCGAACGCCTGATTGCTCAGGTCTTACTTCGCTTACGCCAAGAGTGGACGCCCCCACTCGATGAATATTGCGAGCGGCGTTGAGGTCGCGGTCGTGGACAGCGCCACAATTTTCACAGACCCATTGCCGCTCTTTCAGACTAAGTTCATGATAGATATGCCCACAGTCAAAGCAGGTCTTGCTAGATGGATAGAACCGGTCAATGAAATGAATGACGACGCCCTTTGTGCTGGCGACATATTGAAGCACGTTCAAAAACTCGCCAAAGCACAGGTCACTCACTTTACGCCCCCAAAGCGCTTTCATGCCTTTGAGATTCAGGTCTTCAAAGTAGATTACGTTGTACTTGTCGGTCAGCTTGTGTGCCAGCTTGAAGAAAAAGTCATGGCGCAAGTTATCGATGCGTTGAAAGACTCGATTCAAATGTGCTCTAGCTTTACGCCAATTGTACGAAGCTTTGACTTTGCGGGACAACTGGCGATAGGCGCGGCGTACATCGTTCAAATACTGGCGGAAAAACAAGGGCGATTCTATCTCTATTTCATCCGAGCCTTTTAGAAACAACTTCAACCCGAAGTCAAAGCCGACGCTTTTACCTGTACGTGCTTCAACTTCTGCGGGTTGTTCTGTTTCTTGCTCAGTGACAAAGTATAGCCAGAATTGTCCAAGTTTGTCTCGCTTGATGGTGACCGTCTTGATAACACCCAAGATATTGCGGGACTTGCTGAATTTATAGATAACGCCTTGAATACGAATTTTGTTGCTGTCCAAAAGTTTCCAACCGGTTTGTTTCAAGGTAAAGGATTTGTACTTCTTGACCTTTTTAAAACCAGGGGGCGCGGTCTTGATACCTGCTTTACCCTCTGCTACGCAGAGGCGGTTGCGAAAGAACAACTGATAGCTACGGTCAATGCGCTGCACAATGTCCTGAACTGCTTGACTACCTACCCTGTTCCAATCAGAGTACTTCGGCAACTTCTTGAGCTTGGTCAGATGCTTCATCAATGCATACGCACTCAAGCTTTTGCCCGTCAACTTGTGGTAGCGTCGATGCAAGGCAATGCAATGATTCCAGATGCGACCAGCCAAGTCAATCTGTTCGTGCAAATGTTTATTTTTTTTTGCCTGGTACAGCTTGAACTTGTACGTCTTCATAGCCTAGCTTTTGCAATTCTTCCGTTGCCCAACGTTCAATCAAGTCGATTAGTTTTTCACCGGTCAATGCGCTGGAAAGCTTTAGTTTCTTGAGCGTTGAGCGTCTTATGCGTAGTTGTGAGTATTGTTCGTCCATACGCATAATTGTATAGCATGTATGTAGTTTGTCAAATGGCCGCACGCAAAAAATGCGCGCGGCTAAAGTAAATAAAGTCCTTATATCCTAGAGCTAAAGTATCTGGGCTTTATGGACTAATTCAGTAAAAGATGGATAGTGGTAAAGTGGACTAAGCGAATGAACTGGAGGTTTCTATAATAGAAGGTCGAGCACTGTAAAGTCGTAAAGTCGTAAAGTTATAAATTCATAAAATAGTATTTACGTATAGCACGATAGCAGTATTATAGTATATACAGAAATACATAAGTCTTACTCCTTTTGTTTTATTCTCTGCTTCAAGAGTAACAACACTGCCTCATTCACAATATCGCTTGCGCTCAGATTTTTGCCTCGGCGCGCCGCATCAAAGCGCATCTGTTCAATCGCAAGAATGGCTTCGTTGGTCAGGGAATAGGTCTTTTTGCGGCGTTCGTGTAAATTTGCCGTACCCTCATCCTCTTCGGCAGTACTTGCTGGTAATTCACTTTGGGCAGCATCGAGTTTATCTTTTGTTTTGCGTAATGATTCAAGCGTGTGTGACTGCTTGCTGGTCATAGCGAGTAAGCATCTCCTGTGCTAGCTGTTGATAGGCGACAGCACCGGTGCTTGCCGGCGCATACGTTAAAACACTCACATGGGCTCCGTGGGCATCGGAAACATCAACGTTTTTTGGGATCATGGTATGAAAAACATGGTGACCATAGACTTCCCGCAGTTCTTGGGAGATTTGTTGGGCAGACTTGGTCCGCTCGACCCGGCAGAGGAGAAACCCCACTTCAATTTTCTTCCCCCGGCTTTGGGCAATTAAGCTGATGTCGTCGATTAAGTCAACAATCCCTTCAATGGAAAAGAGGTCAGTAAAGACCGGTACAATAACCTCATCGGCGGCAAAGAGGCAATTGCGGTTTAAGAGAATACTGCGTGGCGGCGAATCTACGACGACAAAATCAAAACTATAGGCCGCATCAACCTCCTGCAGGCGATTTAAGAGTAAGCGTTGATTGTCGATGTATTTGATAAACTCCACCTCGGCGTTGGCAAGTTGTGGGCCGCCGGGGATGATAAACACGCCTGGCTCTGAGGTCTCCTGGATGGCAGTGTCAACGGGAATCTGGTGTTTTTGATCTTTTAACAGATGATAAATATTCACCGCGGCCTGTTTGTGGCCAACCAACACGGATGTGGCACTTGCCTGGGCATCCATATCAACGACCAGCACAGTTTTGCCTGAGCGAGCCATCCCCGCCGCTACATTAATCGTTGTGGTGGTCTTGGCGACCCCCCCTTTTTCGTTTGAAATGACATACTTATACATGGGTCATGGTCCCCTGACTCAGGTGTCTTGGGCGAGGATTGAATATTGTTGGATGATTGTACGAGAAAGCCAGGTTTCAAGCAAACATTCAGAGGTAAATCCGTCAATTCTGCTTGTCGTATTTCAATATAAGAAGAAAAATTACTTTCTGTATAGTAGTAAAGTGGTAAATACTTAAAATAGTATTTCTTATTTTTGGTAAATCTGGCTTTATCATATACAATACAACTACCTCTGAAGGCCTTGATATTAATCCACAAAACGCAGCGGATATACGTGCGAGGTGAGCAAAACCAGGACTGATTAAACAAGAAGGCATGGCAGCATGTTTATCCATTAAGAGCATCCTATGACAACGATCCGCCAGTACATTGCCTGGGCCGAACAGAAGATAGCGACCCTCATGATCCGCGAAGGATTACATGTGGGCTGTTTGGGTGTCATCCAGGGACCACTTACGATCACGTTTCGGGTCCGGTTACTTCAACCGTCCCGCCAGGCGCTGATGAAACTACTAAGTTTAGGTCCGGCGCTTGCCGCTATCATCCAGGTGGAAGGGGTACGAGTCAGCCAGTCCTCCGATAGTATCCTCATTGAGCTTCCATCGCCCATCAAACGCACTCCGACCGCTGCTTCCCTTGCCACCTATACACAAGGCCTTACCGTTTGTGTTGGGTTAACCAGTATGCGCCGCCCCGTTTCCGTTGATCTCACCCAGCATGGCGCCGTGTTTTGGGTTGGACCCTCGCGCCGTGGCAAGACCCAATCGATGAAATCAACCCTCTATGCCCTTGCCCATCGCAACGGGCGGCTTAAATTTGTGATTCTCTGCCACGGGCGAAAACGAGAAGACTGGCAGAGTTTTGCTGAGGCGAGTGCGTGTATGGGCGTTGTTACAGATCCGGAAGAACACAAGGCCGTGCTTCAGTGGGCAGCCGGTCCGCTTCTCCAGATGCGCACGCCCTTTATCTTTGTGGTTGTCGTGGATGACCTGCTAAACCTCTTACAGCGAGCACCTGAACTATCTGACAGTCTCGCTGAGATTGCCAGCATGGGTGCCGGATTAGGTGTGCATCTTCTTGCTGGTACGCAGGAGGCAGGGAGTAAACGCGGTACCGGTGGCGAAGGGGTGGAAGCGAATACATCGGCCAAGGTGCTGTATAAAGCAACGAGCAAGGCCCGCGCTGCCCGCAATGCCGGACAGGGTGAAATTGATCTTGCCGCCCTCACCAGCGCCAAAGGCGATGCGGTTCTTTTGGTTGATGGGCTTCAACAGCGGATTGCCACAGGGTATGCTGATGACGCGCTCATCTTGCAGCTTCCGCAAGGCCCTGGCTGGCAGGCGCCCTGGCGTGAGGCGCGTGGTACGCAACGGTCCGTCAGTAGCATCCGTACCGGTACGGCTACTAGTAGCGTACCAGCTAACTCCAGAGGTACTACCCCCGTACCAGCCACTCTCCCCTCCCCCAATCACCCAGCGCAAACTGGTCGCGGGCAGGGGGGGGATGAAAGTGGTACGCCTGGTACGGATGAGCGCAAGCTGCCCAACCGTGAGCCGAATGCCGAAGATCGGGTGTATCTGCGAGCGCTTTTGGCGCGGTATGGCAGTAAGAATAAGGTGCTCGCGGTTGCCTGGGGTGGCGTCGTCAATGAATCAGGCAAGACGCCCAAAACGTTCACCTGGCTCAATGAGGCGTTAGCTGAGCGTGGGTCTGTCCCCCAAGAGAAAAGTGTGGTTTTATCTCCCCAGGGGAAGGCTTTGATCGATATGAACACAGCTGAAGGCCGGGCTGCGCTTGACCTCCTGATTGCTCACGGTATTCTCCCCGTTGGTGATAGTGCTGATATTGTTCGGTATCAATGAAAGGAGTTGATGATGAGCTGGAAATTACTGGTGGCCAGTGTTGTTTTGGCGCCGTTTGTGGCGCTTTTGGGCGGTGTTGGCTTTCTCTTTTATCAGATCGGTCAGACGTGGGACGCACGCTCGACTGATTCGCTCATTGCTGGCTTGGCTGCTACCTGTGGGGGTGGGGCTGTTATTATCGGCGTGCTGCTTGCCGTTATCATTGGCATCCCTTTTGCCATTCGCATGTTTGGCGAGGCGGGATATTCAGCAAGAAGAGGATGGGGTGAGCTTCAACCTTCATCGCCTTATTCTGCACTCCCCTCTTCTTTTGGGCGAAAACCGGAATGGCTAGAACAGCCACCAATGCTTGAGGACAAACAACAAGGATCATGGCGGACACTAGGCCCAAATTATGATCTTTGGGAGAATGAACGCCCAGATGTGGACTTATCCTTCAATAGAACATCGAGTGAAATCTGATAGTCACCGTTTAACTAAATAAGTTAGTTTACCTACTTTTGGAGGATAAAACCACACTTTTCTCTGTCTAGCCCACTATGATTGTTACCAAACCAAAGAAAAGGGATTGCTAGTTCAGAGTTGCTTCTTAGATCGTTGGTTACATGCTTATATTGATTAGTAAGCAGCTTTTTCCTTACGCTGTAATAATTCGGCGTACAAGATGGCCTGCAAATCCAGTAGTTGGACTGGTGTTCGCTGCTTTGGACATTGCAACACTTGCTGGCACAGGTAAAAGAGCAGCGCAAGGTGGGCAGTCTTCATCGTTTTTATATCCTCAGTAACAGCCAGGATGAGTTCGTCAAGTTGCATATAAGGGATAGGAATTGATAATTGGTGCGCTGCTGGAGCAGGTTACTGCTGTACGGATGGATGCCAGCCTAAGCCCGTACACCAGTGCCACACTCCTTGTTCGGTGGGCCGGAGGGCACCCTGTTCTAGCACGCCTTTCTGGCGATGATCCCAGATGCCTCTCCCCCGTTCTTTGAGCGCTGTATTATGTAAGTGGCAAAAATGGCGATTGGCTCCTTTCGCTACCTCCCTTGCCGCGGTGGTTGGTCCGGCTGAGCCGCCTAAGCTCCCTTGCGTTTGTGACTTAGTGATTTCCTCGGCCGTAGCGATGCCATTAATCACGCCGTACCCGGCAAAGCCCAGGGCACGGCCTACCGCTGAAGTCTCCGCTACTTCATAGGGCGACTGTTTTTCAATCGTCTTGGCTTCGTTGGCCGCAGAGATGCCGGTAAAGGTACCTTTCTCAGTCATGACCGTCGCTTTGACGACAATCTTCTCGGCGATCGGTAACACCTCGGTCGAAATGGATAACAGTTTGCACGCCTCATGGGCGGCTTTGACGCGCTCATCGACGGTCACATATTGTTTGCCGTGAATTTGAATGGCCATAAGTATAAAAAAATTGATAATAGTCGTCCTCACCACCTCAGGACACTTGATTCATCATGGCTAGAGAAAAGTGCTGGCGCATAATGAGTTATGGTGTGTCTGCGTAAAGATTAGGTGATCGACTAAGGGAATGCCGAGGATGTCGCCTGCCTGCCGCAATTTTTTGGTGATTTCTAGATCAGCATCGGAAGGCTCAACCTGGCCGGAAGGATGATTATGGGCAATCAGCAGCTTGGCTGCGCCTTCGAGAACCGCTCGGCGAAATACTTCGCGTGGATGGACCAAAGCAGCATTCAAAATGCCGAGTGAGACCAGTTCGATAAGTTTGATGCGATTTCTGGTATCTAAATGAATGCAATAAAAATGTTCTTTGTCTTGATCGAGTTGATCTTCTAAACATAAGAGACGGCGTAAAAGTTCGGCTACATCTTCTGGCTTGCTAATGATCTGTTTGTCCTGCTCCTTGAGTTGAAGTACCATAGGTTTTTATTGCTTTTTGGAAAAATTGAAAATCATTGTTAGTTTTAGTATACATAAATCAAATATAATTGTCAATAGGTAAAATATAATCAAATATAATTGAAATTATGTAAGCAGTCCTCTACAATAATCAAGTATGAAAGAAGAAATTAAAGCGAAGGCTGTCTATACACCCCAGGAGGCGGCTGAGTTATTGGCCTTAAATCATTTAACCGTTTTGAAGTATATAAGAGCGGGCAAAATCAAAGCGACGAAAATTGGGGGAAGATGGTATCGCATTGCTGGACAAGCCCTGATTGAATTTATGAATATGGCGGCATAAAAAGGCTTTTTTTTGGTAATTGCTAGCACATGTAAGTCGTAAAAAACCCTCAACTTAAGCGTAGAAAAGATGAGATAAAATGATTATTCATAAAAAGATAAAATCCCCTTGATTTTCGGCAAAAGAATCCTTTATAGTATAGCTATTACCAATTGACTGAAATACCCGAACTTCGGCTTTCAGCGCAATTAACCAATATGATTATTTCTATCGCTTCCCAAAAAGGCGGCGTCGGCAAAACCAGTACCGCCATTTCCCTTGCTGCAGGTCTTGCCCATAAAGGCAAACAAGTCCTCTTAATTGATATTGATAGTCAGGCGAATAGCTCTAAAGTATTATTACCCAATTACCAGGAAATTAAACCGGAGCAAAGTATTTATACCACCATTATCGACCGGCAACCACTTCCCGCTCGCCCATCGACAATTTCTCATTTAGACCTCGTCCCATCCCACATTCTTTTATCCAACACTGATGTTAAATTGACCACAGCGATTGACCATCGTGAAGCACGTTTAAAACAGCAATTAGATAGCATAAAAAGCCACTATGATTACGTCTTTATTGATTGTCCCCCAGCTTTATCGTGGTTAACGATCAATGCCTTTACGGCCTCCGATAAAGTCTTAGTAACCGTTTCACCAGGCTATTTTGAACTGGATTCGATTGTCCAAATTGGCAAAACCATTAACGAAGTCAAAGAGTTTTTCAATCCCTCTATTCAAATTGCCGGCTTTTTATTTACCATGTCAGACCCGACCATTAACTCAGAAACGTCCTTGAAAATTCTTCGCCAAACCTATACTGATGCGGTGTTAAAGACCATAATTCCGCGCAATACCGATATTCGTGATGCGCATTTTAACAAAAAAGATGTGTTTACTTATGCCTCTGATTCTAAGTCTGCCCAAGCCTATGCACGGTTACTCGTTGAACTGTTCCACGTATGAAAAAACAGCTACCCACCGACGCTATCAGTAACGAATTAGCCCAATCAGTCTTCTTTTCAAAGCCCCCGACCGCACGCCCGACCGAGGGAACGGGCGAACAAGTGAACACCCGAACGGTAGAACTGGCGAACACTCCCCCACCCCAACAACCGAACAGTAGAACGGTAGAACCACAGAACGACCGCACACCCGAACGGATAACTATTCTCTCGACCGAGCAACCGAGTAATCGTTCAGTCGAACGCCCGAATGGTCGAACGGTTAAGCAAACATTACCAGAGAAGACAGAACGCTATAGCTTTGAAATCTACCCAAGCCAAAAGGAAAAAATCGAAGAGTATTTATACCAACATAAACGCAAAACCAAGGAGAAAATCTCGGCTAGTCGCTTTCTCCGCGAGGCGATTGATTATTATTTTAAGACCCTGAAATAAGATGGACACCATCGGCAATACGTTACGCCATACAAGTGTCGCTGACATTGTGAAGCGGGCTAGGGACCAGCACTATGTCAAACGCTTATCGACGCAACAGGAGAAAGCGATTAAGGACATCGGTGGCATTCTGGTACCCAGTGCGTTTCAGGTACCCAATGAAGTGGTGGATGATGGCTGGTTAAGCGAATTAGGTGGCGCTGAAATTAAAGTGCTTATCTATATTATTCGCAAGACCTTTGGCTATAACAAGATTGCTGGCGATCAAATTCCTTTGTCGCAAATTGTCGCAGGGACCGGCCTTTCCCGCCAATCCGCCTTGTCGGCGATTGCGGTCTTGGAACGCTGTAAACTCGTGCGGGTGGTGCGTGGCCAATCCGCTGATGGCACCAAGACCGTGAACTTTTACAAGCTGATTACCCGCCATGATTACAATAAAACTAAGTGAGGGGTAGTCTAAAAATTGGACTACCCTGTCTAAAAATTTACTTGACTACCCTAGCAGACTGTCACAACAGCCTAATTTTTGCGGGTAGTCTAAAAATTAGACTACCCGTCCATTTTTTGTTGTTGCAACTATCTAAACCTCTAGACTACCCCCTTCTTGTTGTTGTAAGGCGCTAAGGCGAAGAGGGGTAGTCTAATTTTTAGACTATCAATATCTATCAATACTAATAGATCAATACTATTGATCGTCTAATTTTTTGACTACCTAACTTGGGTTTGAAATAGGGTAGATGCCTAGTTAGCTTGTTCGGTTGGTTGTTCATTCTTCTATTCGTCATTTATTCAGATTAGTACGAATAGGCGGATGAACGGAATCATCTTCCCGGTTTTTGTAGGGAAGAGGGGGGAGGGGGGGTGTCGGGCTGGCTTGCGCGCCTCCCTCCCTCTGGAAAAAGCGGCTGGCGGCCCGTGCTACGCCGCCACCCTGCCCACGTCCCGTGTGCTTTTTCCCTCGTTCGGTTCAGTGCTCGCCAAGCCCGACTCTAATCACCCCCGCCCCGTGCCTGTTCGCTGCCTTTTGAAATCACCTTGTTTTGCCTATCATGTTCACTGCGTTTGAACGTTCAGTCCTTGTTAACAGGGTGGAGGCAGCATCAGGCCCGTGGTGCCCTCGCCAGCCTATCATCGATAGTTTGGTGCTGGCTCGGCGGTCGCTTGTTCGTAGACCATGCGGTCTTCACGCACAATATTTGTGGTTGGATTTAGATTCGCCACGCTCAACCACGCTTGGGTGATTAGAGTCGGGCTTGCGCCCAACACCCCTTGCGCAGCGGGCCCCTTCCCCCCAACCCCCTTCCCGCTGCGCTCGAGGCATCCCGCCTGCGGCGGGATCTATATATCCGCTTCGCGACCGCCATTAATCAAACAACGATTTTTAAATCAACGTAGACCGGCCTAAATCGGCCTAGAAACGAGGAAAGGATGGAAAGCCATATGTTTGGGCATTGAAACGAAAGAGCGTGTCTACGGGCATTTTAAAGGGTTTGTGGTGCATTAGGCACCGGCTTGGGTTTCAAACTCAGCTGCGGACGGTGTTGTCTGTTTGGGTCGGCGGCCCCGTTTCTTCGGTTCGGTCTGACCACCGCTTGGGTATTTGGCTCGCAGTTCGGCCAGTTCTGTCTCAAGCTTTTGCATGCGCTCCCGGTCAGCCGCTTCTTGCAAGAGGTTGGTAATTACCGTTTGAACAGCCGATACGCCGGCGTTAAAATCTTCTGATTTATCTGGTGATTTCAATGCCTCTACCTGGCTGATGATGGTTTTTAATTGTTTCGTATCCATAAGAATTTGTCCTTTTTTGTCATAATAGGGACCCGAAAAGTAGGGGAGAGGAGAGTGATTTGATATAAATTTTTAATGAGAATTATCGTATATTCTGCTTACAATGCCAAATGTAATCCTGCTGAATAGAGCGGTGTTTACATATAGTCTACTTACTTTGTTGATGATTATGGCACAATGGATATATGGAACAATGGCTCAACGATCTCCGCACATTCTTTGATTCACCTCATACCAAATTAAAAATTGGAAGTCGTGATTTCTTTGGTCTTTTTCCTATTTATATGAGTTTGACACGCTTCTCATCGCATCTCTATGTGGTCGGTGCCAGTGGCCAAGGTAAAAGTAAATTTCTCCAACATGTGTTATGTGAACTATGCATTAAGAACCACGGAGCCGGAGTTTTTGACCCTCATTCTGATTTAGCGAGCGATATATTAGCTCAATTAGCTGCTTTCCCAAAACAAAAACCGTGGTTATCGTATCCAGTAAATCAGCGAAGAATTGTCTATCTTGATCCCTCGCGAAACGATTATATTATTCCCTGTAATGTCCTCAAGAATACGGTGAGTTCACCCTATGAAATTGCGGAAAATGTTGTTGAAGCGTTTAGGAGAGTATGGCCGGATTCATTATCGGAAGCGCCACGCTTTGCCCAAATATTACGCAATGCCGTACTGGTTTTAATTGCGAATCACTTGACATTGTTGGAGTTAGAGCCACTATTAACCGATAAGGTATTTCGAATGCGTATGTTAAATCAAGTCAAGGATCCGCTGGTAGCTTCATTCTTTACCCACCAATTTGACCGTTGGGGACCACGCGAACAGCCGATATTTATTGCGCCGGTATTGAACAAAGTTTCGGCTTTTTTGTTTAAACCCCAGGTGCGGTATATGTTAGGCGCCAATGAAAATCGGCTTGATTTTCGCTCGATTATTGATAGTGGTAAGATTTTAATTATCAATCTTGGCTGCTTTCGTGATGAAGAAACCCAGCGGCTTTTAGGTAGTTTATTTCTCACCAGTTTAGAGCAAGCGGCTTTTTCTCGAAGTAATATTCCCTCCTCGCAAAGACGCCCTTTCTTTACAATGATCGATGAATTTCCGCTGTTCTGTTCACGCGATCAAACGAGTTTGGCACGTATTTTATCTGAGTGCAGGAAGTATCGCCTGCATTTGGGTCTTGCGCATCAGACAGTTACCCAATTACCAGGAGCACGGATTCAAGGGGCCCTTGAGAATGCGAAATTGAAGGTCATTTTTGGCACAGGCAGACAGACAGCAGAATCAATTGTCAAAGAGTTATTTATGCCCAATACCCTCAAAATTAAGCATCAAGTAGCTGATGCAGAGGCCCAAGAGCGTACACACCCAGTCTTTGACAGCCTCCTTGAACAGTTTGAAATATTTACACAAACAATCCAAAGATTGCGCCGGCGGCGTGTCTTGGTGAAGTTGCCGGATAGGGAACGAGTTTATCGGTTACGCGTCCCGAACGTGCCACATGCACGACTTGGTGCAGAGAAGATGGAGGATATAAAAAAGACACTCACGAAAGCAGTAGGAAAGCCGGTTACTACCATCGAGCAGGAGATCGTTAAGAGAGCCAAACAGTATGGCGTTCCCCTCTATATTCAGGAACCGCAGTCTGCGGCAAGAGAGAAATATAAAGAAGAGTTTTGGCAATAATCATTTGATTTGCCGGGGGGAGACAAGTAGAATAAGTCTTGTATGCTCTCCCCCGAGTACAGCTTCAATCGACCGCATGAACCATATACACCTGTTGATAAGCCGGGTGCTTCCTCTACTGGTCTACCGCCCCCTGAAGATTCTCAACAAAGCTTTTCAGAAAACCAATTTAGTACCCCTCAACATCCGCTTGAGAATCCTACAACTGATCTTACCCTCCCTGAAGAACGTCTTCCAGATGGGCAAGACGATGGTAGTTCCGTTGGCCTACTTGCTCAGGGAGTTAGTGATTTTGCAAAAAAACTTGCTATCCCGCAAGATGAAGTATTCTCTGAGAATCAAGATGTGCCTGTTTCTTCTAATCATACTAAAGTCATTAAAGCAATGCGAGCTATGTGGCAAGAGACAGGCTCTATCCCTCCGATTGCAGGTGGTCAAGACAGAAAAAGGAAAAAAAAGGATAGACCACTTGATCCTCTTACAGAAGATAGAAATCTTTTACCTAAGCATGAGGCTAGAGTGTATGGAAAAATTGGGGTTGATTTACGCCGAGATCTTTCACCAAATGCAAAAAAATTACTGGATTGCCTCGTAGAAGAACGAGGAGATGTAGAACTGCTGCCTATGTTTGCTAAAGAGGATAACTTTGATCTTGATGTGGCCTTGACAGAAATGAGAGCTTTGGGTCTTTTGGATGAAAGTGATCCGAAAAGAATTAGGTTGGTCAGTAGAAAACTTAAATGAGGTTCTCCAATAATTACGATCCAGTTCTCCCCTAAGACGTTAACCCTGTTATGTTGATGCTTTTCTACAATCTCTCATCCGCTTTACGACGAACCGCTTTCAGGTGCTGTGTGTGGGATTTGGCTTGTGTATGACCGATTGTCCGCTCGTATTCTACCGTGATAGCCATGAGCACTGCTGCCTGTTTGTAATCGCCAAGCTTTTCATAAAACAGGCCGAGTTCCCATATCCATCGCGTCTCAGCATATCGGTTACCAACCTCCCGAGCGATCTGGATTGCCTGCTCAAAGTACAAGATAGCTTTCTGTTTCTCTTCCAACACAATATATGCCGCGGCGAGTGTTGCTAGTGCCCTCGCTTCATCGTCTCTATCTGGAATATTGCGGGCAATTGCCAGTGCTTGCTCGCCACAGCTGATAGCGCGTTCCGTATCCCCGAGAGTAGTATAGGCTTTGCCAAGGCCATTTAAATTGCCTGCTTCCCTAGAGGAATCCCCAGTCTTACGCACGATAGCTAGGGATTGTTCATGATACCCGATAGCAGGTCGGGTTTCCCCTTTCTGGAAGTAGGCCTCGCCCAGATTGAGAAGCGCAAGTCCCTCACCTTCACGGTCACCAAGCTCGCGAACGATGTCTAAATACTGCCGATAGAGCATGATGGCTTGTTGCACGTCTCCCAATTTGAAGTAAGCATTCCCCAGGTCATTGAGGTTGTCCGCCTCTCCCTTCAGATCGCCAACTTCGCGGGCAATCTCCTGTGACTGTTCGTAAAACATAATGGAACGCCGTATCTCGCCCAGGTTGCCATAGGCAACTCCTAAATTACCTAATACCTTTCCTTCCTCCACCCGATTCCCCAGCTTGCGAAAGATTGCTAACGCTTGCTCATAGAGTGCAATCGCCTGCTGTTTTTGTCCCATATCAACATAGATGATACCGAGATCGCTCAGGTTATTCGCCTCCTCGCTCTGGTCTACTATGGTGTGCGCAATGGCCAGCGATTGGTCGTGGAGTTCGATTGCCCTGTTGACGTTTCCTATCTTTCCTAGAAAACGGTAAGCACCAGCCAGCCGGCGTAGGCTCTCTGCTTCTCCTTGCTGATTCCCAATCTCCCGAAAGATTGCTAACGCCCGTTCATAGAACGAAATTGCACCATGCCCATTCCCCATACGCCGCTGGACAGCACCTAGATTACTGAGCCAGGCGCCTTCTGCTTGTCTATCCTTTGTTGTTTGCGCTGCTTTTAATCCAGCCTCGTTAGCAATCATACGTTCAGACCAGTGACCTTGTCTGTCTAAATATGTATCAATCGCTTTAATTAGGCTTTGTACTTCTTCCCAATTCCGCTGTTCAACACATTTCGCCAAAATGGCCATAATGTGTGCTCGCTCGGTATCCAATCGCTTGTAGCCTTCACGGCCTAACTCGCTTTGCTCGTGAACAAGCCTGATATAATGGGCTGCTAGTCGTCTTGCCATCTGGTCTGGTGCCTTAGGACGTCTTGTTGCATACGTATGCACAAGAGCATGAGTAACCTGGTAGTGACTTTCTGGCCTTTCTAACAAGCTATAGCGTACCAGTTCGCCTAGCAGGTGTCTACTTTCACTGATCAATAGATCTAGTGCTGCTGCTATTACATCTGGACGAAAGGGAGCCAGGGCCAGCAAACCTACCGCAGCCATAGCCTCCCGTGCTGGTTCGCTTACCTGGTCAAGGCTACGTTGTAACAACAAGGGAATGCTTTCATGCTGGCGTTTTCCACGATCTAACGCAGCCAATGGTGACTCTCTCAACCAATCCAAATAGTCAGTTCCATCTTCTTCATGCTCGGCCATATACTTTCCGGCTAAACGAACCGCCAGCGGCAAACCACCAACCAGCCGACAAATTTCTTCGGCAATTTCGTGGTTTGTAATCCGTGCTCCTCCCCAAGCCTTCAATAGGTCTACAGCTTGTTCAATCGGTAACGGAATAACCTTCTGTTGGAGTTCAATCACATCTTTACGAGAGCGGCTCGTGAGTAGTACGCCACAGCTACCACGTACATCCAATACCGCACTTAAATCATCAGCGTTCTCTACACCCTCTAGCACCAACAGTACCTTTCGTCTGGAGAGAGTCTTTTGAGCAGCATCAGCCGGCGTAGGACTTGGCTCTTCACCGAACCTTCGTGCAATCTTCTCCAAGGTGATAGCAGCCTGTCGTTCTTTATAGAAGTCGTGAAAGATAATTCCATCGGGAAAATGTACAGGCGGTTCATCACCAGAAGCAAGACGCCACACGACCTCTGCAATTATCACTGACTTGCCTATCCCACCTGGACCCCACAGTGTAATCACACGCCCTGGCTGTAGGTCTTTCAAAATTTGCTCGATCTCTTCCTCACGACCAGTGAAATGCTGAGCACGAGGCGGACGATCCAGAGGCACGACGTGAGTGTGGACTTCGCTTGGGGATTTGGCTATCTCAGGCTTTTCTTGAAGACTCCGCCAACGCCTTTCCCAAGAGTCAGACGTCATCCCGTCTACTACCTCCTGAGCCCATTCCGCATACTGTTCAAACCACTTAGCTTCTTCAGGGAGTAGGTGCTGCTTTACGAGCATCACCTTACGTGCAACCCGCAGTTGTACTTTGATGCCTGTAGTTCCAGACAGTACACGTGAAATGTTCCATTCCGGCTCATTAATCTCACCTGCTAGCATACGTTGAGACCAATTTAACCGTTCACACAATTGCTTGAGTATACCGCCCAGGTCGGGATAATTCAGATTTTGCCCACTCATCTCTTTTTGCTTTGTGCAAAAGTTTGCAACCTTGCAAGCGCTGCTATGCTGTGCTCATAGAGCAGCATAGCACCTTTAGGTATAGATGGCAACCTACTGTTGGAATGCTTGTCAATCCGTAGGGCTTCCAGTTCACCTATGCACTTTGATATGGATAGTGACTCTAGGATTCCAAGGAATTAGGACTATGCAAGCACAAGTGAAGAAACTTAGCGATTACAACCCCACGATATTAAGTGTAAAAAGACGCTGTGCTCTGGCTAACGATCTTTGTACGATATTAGATGATTTTAGAGAATTCAATATTGAGCCTATCACTCTTTATAAAAGGATTGATGGGCACACTTTAACTAGAGCTGTACTCAAGTTGAATCAATATTCTTTAACACCTTATGAAGTCATGCTTTTACCAACTCACAGAGCAGTCGCCAATCTACATCATCTTACTCCTAAAGAAGGGGTATCCTTCTTCACGGCAGTGCGGGAAACAGCCGAATCATTACAGACGATTGTAGGTAATAATGCCGCTTTGTATATAGGTATAAATCAACATCTTGACATAAGTCAAGATGTGCCGAAGAAAATAGAGAGGGAATTTGATCAGGTTGATGCCCGGGTACAGACAATTGACCAACTTCATGCACATGTTGAATGCGAGCTACCTTCAGCAATAGTAGAAACATCCTTTCGCCAATTGAGCAAACAAAACCAGCTAGAAATCCGAGATCCATACACTTTTATTGCCGCCGAACTGATGCAAAAAGAATTTATGCGAGAGAAGGAGAAAGGAAACTCAGTGTGGGGCAATATTTGGATACAAAGTATCCAATTTCCACTCGGTCTGAATGTGGAAATCCCAAGTGGTCTTAGCTCCCTTTCAAGTAGAGCATTTTTTGATTCTCTACTAGCATTACATCACAGATATATAGCAATTTATCATAACTGTATCAACTGTCTTGTTGACAAGACAAGATTAGATGAATTTGGATTTCCTACTCCTTATAGTCTGGAAGAACGTCTTTCTTGTATCGAGCAATTTATTACTAATACCTCGAAGATGAGTAGGCATTCGCAATTACTGTTAAGAATGACAGCAAGGGGTATACAACTTTTTGGAAATGTTCCACCAGAGTACACATTGGTGAAGGGGCCAGCATATACAATACATCTCTATGAAAAGGCTCAAGGGAAATTAGTATTGAATTGGCAACCGAGGATTGTATCCAGAGGTAACTTACTGAGCGCCCGTGGTATTTTAAGACAACAAAAAGTTCCTACCGTAGGGCGACTAGTCCTCGCTTCACAGAACGCCCATACAGCAATATATGAACAGGTTAAGAAGCAGACTATTTCTCAGGCTACTATTCGCAAAGGCGAACGAATTCAAAATTATGTACCTCGCTTAGACTCCAGGCTGTTAGATGAGACAATAGCATATACTAAACCTCAGCTCAAGTATTTTTGCAATTCAAACGAACAAATTCAACTAATAAGAAGCCTACTAGATGGATCATTTGAAGACTTGAAAAAGTACACAGACGATCCAGTATTATTGCCCAATCATAAACTTGCAGTGGAGGATTATATTGCAAACGTGGTAAAAAGCAGCCTTTTTTCAAAAGATATTTGCTTGAAGCACTCCGATGGGCTTATGTCAATAGATGAGGAGCAACAAAGGAAACAGCTTACACAGTTCATACAAGAACGATGTAATTTATTTCCGAACAAATGGGGAGTAACTCAAGAACATCTTTCCCTACAAGCTAAGAATAATGTTGTGTATGATAAACAGGGAAATATCGTTTATTCCGAAAAGGAGATATGGACACAAGTAGATAAGTTTGGTAAGCAAATTGTTCCTTCGTTACAAAAACAAGGAATTAATATTTTGGCCTTCTATGGTAGGCCAAAATATGCGAACTCGGTTAGCTATTTACTCACGTCACATCACAAGAACATCAAGTGCCTATCTGATATTGATGACTTGATTGCAACGAGAGTTGTCGTAAATACATTGCAAGATGTAGAGAATGTTATGTCTCATATTGAAACATTTTTTGGATGTGATATACTAAGAAAGTGGAATCTATTTGTTACGCCCTTAGCGCATTCTCCCTTATTTCGGGCTTGTTTTTATTACTTTCAAGTATCTGATTATAACTTAGTTGAGTTACAAGTTTGTACAAAGTATGAGGCTCTAATTGCCCCAATCGACCATATGCTTGCATTTAAACCCAACATTGATTTATTAGGGCATCATGTGGAAGAATTGTTATTTATCCCCAAAGAACAGGTTCGTACCGAACATCTCAAATTGCTATCAGCTTACCCGATCCAAAGTATTAAAAAGCGTGTTCAATCTGAAGAATGGGTTCAATATGCATCTCAGCGACCAGAGTTATTAGAGGATATTCCCCAAATTATGAACTTAGTTTACTCTACGGCAAAATAATATGATTTTGTTGACGTCCAAAGTACAAGATGCCATCGCCAAAGCATGTACACTGCATGATGGGCAGTACCGTAAACTTTCAAATAAGTGCCCCTATGTCACCCATGTATTTGCAGTTGCTTGGTTGGTTGCTCCCTATACACAAGATGAAGATGTCCTATGTGCCGCTCTATTACATGATGTGTTAGAAGATGTTGCATCGGAAGTTTACAATGAAAATCAGATGATAAGTGAGTTTGGGCGTCGTGTGTATTTGATTGTCAAAGGTGTGACTGAAGATATACATATTACTCCCTGGGTCAATCGTAAAGCGAAATATCTGCACCATCTAAAGAAAGCAAATCATGACATTCTCCTAGTTTCGATTGCTGATAAAATACACAATCTCACTGATCTAATAAACCTATATCGTAAGAGAGGTGAGATCCTATGGAGTTCATTTGAATCTAATTCAGAGACAATACTTTGGTACCATCAGTCCGTGCTCGCTATTGCAGAGCAACGGTTTGCTAGCGGAATAACAGACCACTATCGAAATGTAGTCGAAGAGGCACAAAGAATTTTCCACAGAAAAGGCTAAACAGCCTAAGAGCTGAGGGTGTAAAATTAAATGGTTCACCCTCAACTTCCGTGCTATGACGAAAAAAACATGTCAGGCCAAAACGTTTATATCTGAATACTGCTTGCCTTCATGAGAAGACAACGGCTGTCAGCACGGGAGATGACGGAGAGCCACGCAATTTGACACTCCCTAAGAGCTAAAACTCTATTCATAAAATCGAAAAGGATATACTCCATATAGACTCCACATCACTCCTCATATTATCTAAACCAATCGAGTTCTTTAGATTACAGTTGCTAATACGCATTGACTCCATCCATCTCCTTGAGTGATTTGTCCAGTATATCGCTTAGATCTGGACAGAGCTTCTTCTGATCAGCCCTCTCTTCTGCCTCTCTATTCTCTTTGTGCAAAAACTTGCAACTTAGCAAACCATGCTACGCTGTGCGCGTAGGCAGCATATCACCGTTGGACATAGATAGCAGTCTACTGTTGGAATGCTTGTCAATGCGTAGAGCTTCCAATTTACAAGGCAAAGGAAAGATGAACAGCTTGATGGCAAACCAACACCTTATACATCTTCTTGATCGATATAAACCAATAGGATGCTTAATCACGCTTGAGGATACTTTTATCAGTTGGCCGTTCTTTCTCACGCTGCTGGAAGAATATTGCTGCGCTCGTGGGTGGGCAGTTGAGTACGAATCGCTTACAGACCTCTCCTGTGCAATTTTTGCGCACGAGGAAGTTGCGAACCAACAGTTGCCTCTTTTTCCCAACTGCCTTGAGTTTTACGCTCCTACGTATAGGCGTACCAACGATGAGATAAAGCGTGATGGCAGGATTTCAGAAAGGAAGTGATGCCTAGTGAACTGATCCAGAGAAAGCCATAACCTGTCCTGTAATGTTTGTTTTCAGGAGCACGGCTAGTTTATCGCCGCCTGCTCTATGTGTAGCGTTTAATCGTGATTCCATGTTTTTTCAGCTTGAAAGGAGGGTCAATTATGACCAAGAATATTTTTCTCGTCGTTCCAGGGGATGGCAGTGAGTCGACCGGCTATCCGGTTGTCATCGAGTCAGATACCACCGTGGCGGACTTACTCGGTGCGGCCAATTTGAGCTCGACGGATTACATGCTGCAAAAACAGCAAGGTGAGAAGCGGGTGACGTTGAGCAACCAGGATCGGGTCAGCGACCATGTGCAGGAGGGCGAGAAGGTGTTTGCCTACCCGGCAAATATGATCGTTGGGTAAGCGTCTAACCATTTCACACGCAGCCCGCCTGAGCCCTTGCGGTTTTTACTGGTGAAGACGGGCTGCGCTGTCACGCATAATCTTTACTCACTTATTTTTTGATAGGGAGGGTAGCGATGGTCACACTCGGACAGCCGCGACGGCTGAAACTTCCTTTTTCCTGGTCGTTTCTCCGTCGGGGGCGGCCAGTCCTGATTCCGAAACCCCATCAACCACTCTGGGCGGAAAAAGGCTGGCACTCATCAGCAGATGGCAAAGAGTATAGCGGATACTACACAGCCAGTGGACGCCGATGGCGAGGCCTGATCCGGCAGCCCTATGCGGGTCGATATGACGCCTATATCTGGTCACCGCCTTTGGACGAGCTGGCGCGCTATACCTCGCACCGACCGTGCTTTAGCACAAACGGTGAAGCAGGACGCCACTCCGTTCACTTTACCAAGATCCCTGATTCGCTTGACCATGCGATCACAAATATTGAGACGATCTTGACCCAAGCGGTTACAGGTCGTCGGTCATAACCACAAGGAGATTGACAATGACCAATTTCGAGATAGTACTCCAGGAGACGAAGATTTTGTTCGCAGACCCGGTGACCCGCGAGATGGCTGCCCTACAGCGCGCCCAGCAAAAAGGATTGGTGCGCATGCTGGACCCGGTAAAGCGCGCCTACGAGCAAGCCGATGCACTCGGGATTCAGTTTTATAGCGAACAACTGGAAAGATACCTGCAAGTCGTTCAGAAATTTCAGCCCCTCCTGACCACTGTGCCGTTACCGGTGCCGACTACCTCTGCGCCAGTAGAAACTGTGCAGCCGCCATTGACGACACAACCACAAGTGCCACTGTATATCGTCAGCCCATTGACATTGGCCACGGCCTATGCGCAATTACGGCGGCATCACCCAGGAACCCAGGAGGAGCCAGAATGGATGTTGGCCGTCACGGGCGTGAAGCATGAGCAGATGCGCACACTCGAGCAGTTGATTGAGGTGAAGTTAGCTAAACAATCAGCAGTAACGGCAGCGTTTGACATGCAGGATTTTACGCGGATTGCGACAACCCTCTATGAAAAGAGCCAAGCTCTCCATGCCATCTTTCACAGTCATCGCTTCCGTGGCCAGCCCCAGCCTTCGCCGGTCGACTGGCGGCTCCAAGAGATCCTCGATCAAGGCCGCTATCCGGCCATCCAAGCTGTCTTCTCAGAAGATGGCTATGTGCGTTTTTTTGCCCGGCGTCCGTTCACGGTTGTTGTTTCTGGCAAAGGAGTTGACTGTGTCGATCCAAACACTTTTCTCTACCGCATCACCCACTTCGGTACGCTACTTGAGTCAGGGAATGCCGCGTAGCACCCGAGAGAAAGCGGAGATCTATCAGCGTTACCAGCTCATCTCCGGCGCTCAGCAACACACGTTGAGCCAGGCACACATTGATCTGATCGGCTGTGGCGGTTTGGGCGGCGAAGTGGCGCATGGGCTCGTGCGCAAAGGCATTGGCCGGTTGACCCTATGCGACTTCGACATTGTCGATATAACCAACCTAGCCCGCCAGCACTTTTATCCGGCGGATGTGGGGAAACCTAAAGCCCTTGCTTTGGCGCACAACCTTGTTGGTCAAGCCACTGATCACAGTCTCATCGAAGGCCATGCTCACGCGTTCCAGGAGCTGCTGGCGACCGGGGTTCCGCTGACGGGTAATATTGCGGTGGTCGGCGTAGACAATAATGCCACGCGTATCGCTGCCGCAACCTATTACCTTGCTCGCCATACGCCCGTGATCTTCCTCGGCGTCGATCGGCAGGCAGCCCGGGGTTATGTGTTTGTGCAAACCTCAAAGCCTACCGATCCCTGCTTCGAGTGCCTCTATCCTGACGCCACCCATGACCAGCGCACCTTAGGCTGCGCTGGTGCCTCGATAGAGATCTTAAAAATCATGGCCGGCATTGCCCTGTATGCGATTGATTCGCTCCTGATGGCACGGCCAAGGCCGTGGAACTACAAGGCGGTCTTTCTCGATCAGGCGGGTGATGGTCAACAACGGATTGCACAACGGTCCGTGTGTGTCCTCTGTGGCGAACACACTAGCGACCATCTGCCGACAACTGGAACAGGTCAGTGAGCATACCTATGATGCCTACTCATCCCCACGGCTCTATCTATACTGGCCGCTCTGGTCGTGCTTTCCACAACAACGGGAAACACAGCGATGTCACCGTGTACTGCATCGGCGCTCACGCGAGTCTTACGGAGATCGCTGAAACGCATTGTTATGCTGCCCAACAGATAGCGACCACGCTGGCCACTGCGCAAACTCTGGTCCAGACAGCACAACGAGCACAACCGCTGACATCAATCCAAGTCATTGTCCTGGATCGGCTCAGGCAGGACTTTCTCCGGACAGTACTTCTGAGTGTACAGGTGGTCGGTATAACCACCATTGATGAGCTAAAGCACAAGCAGCCATTGTCGCAAATGGGTCGTCAGCAGCGGCAGCATATCACTCTACTTGTCACGCGTTATCTATACCAAATTCACATCATCTTAAGGAGGTAAGGTATGACGAAAAAAGAAGGCAATTTGTTGGGCTTGTCGCCCTTCCCATCAGCAGCCAACACGGGCGTAATTATTTATAGTCCGGCGGCTGCCATGAGCAGCCCACCTACCAAAGCCGAGCAGCGGATCATGCTTGATACCCAAAAGCAACTGCTAGTGATCCGCAATCAGCGCCAGAAGGCCGAAACCGCCGTCCATGAAATTGCCCAAATGCAACAGCAGGGTGGACAGGAGTTTTTGGAGATCGTCCGTAACCTATCAGCGCTGAAGGCACAGGCCCAGGGAAAAGACTATCAGGCGCTCGTGGAGGAATTCACCCAGCGCAGTGCGCAGATGGCAGCCCAACATCTGTTTGGCGTCATTGAAGTAAGCGCCCGCAATATCGGCATGGAGACCGCCCGCCCGCTCTACCGCGAAGAAGAACCGGAAGTGGTGAAGGTCGTGGAGAAGCGGGGTCTGATTCGTAGGCTGATCGGAGACTAAGCATGGACCAGGAAACCTTTGACAATTATTGGCGGCAACAGCAGGAGTTTCAATTTACGAAGCCACAAGTCAAAGAAGATCACTGCATCTACGCCCAGCACTTTGCGGCCTGGGCCGATGCATTGTATCAAGAAGAGACGCAAGCGCCAACCCATATCGGCATTAATCAGAAGATGCTCCTTCTGATGAAGAAGTACTTCGAGTGGCGGGCAGTCGTGCCGAAGGCGCACCGGGATCGGGTAGGGGAGCGGAGCCACGTGTGCATTTTCCATATTTTCGAACGCATGTTTAATCGGTTGAAAGTATTGGAACTCTCGTTAGCGCCGCCCATGCTATTCTTGCCGCCACCACCACAACTGCCCCCAATGCAGGTAACGAAAGTATATAAGCTCGATCATTTTCCCATCGGGGAAGTTGAAGAAGAAGCAGAAGATGAGTAGCTAAAAGGTGTACCTCTGGGTACTCACGCCAGAGGTACACCTTGCTATGGAGTTTATCGTCCAACGCCAGCCATCTAGCCCATCCGTTAGATGGCTTTGGGGTGGGCCGATAAGCTGTCGACCCAATACCGAGGACAACGGTACAAGTAAGCGCAGGATGGTTTGCTGTCAGTTGGTGATAGGCCAACCCAACTTTTCTGATTGAGTTAAGTGATTAGTCTAGTAGACAGGTTTCAGGGTGACCTGTCTACCACCATTAATTAATTTTCTCAGCTCAGAGAGGGGGTGAACACTGTATGGAAGAAATTTTGGATCTCTGTTTCGATGGATTATCCGTTCAGCCGATCACGGCAAGTCTGGTTGAGAGTCTCTTATTGAATCAACCCTTGACACCGGAGGAGGCCGTAACATTTGGCGTAGACACACAGGCGCATTACCGTGCGCTTCAATGTATCGTCGAGGATGCCTGTCGTGGTTGGGAAGCTGTCGAGGATGAAGAAGGCTATGGTTTTATCCTTCATGCAATGCGTGGCGTCATTGTCGATCTGGATCGAGCGCACGACAACTCCAATCAGCTCAATCAGCTGATTTACACGTATGTTCCGGCGTATGCAAGCCTTGTGCATTTTCATACGACCCGGGATGTCCTGTTGGAGCGCCAAGCGAAACTTGAGGCAGGGGAGATTCATTAGCAGTTTATCGCGATTTCCCTTTCCTTGTCATGCTATTACAAATTTCTAACTACAACATATTCCTATGTTATACGTCAGTGAATGGACACCAAAATACGAAACTGAGATGCTCTGCTCGCATGTCGCACATGCTGGGCAGAAGGCGTATAAGGTAACGATCCCGGTGTGCCGGGAACACGTTGCTTGTCTGCCGCAGGCCATCAAAGCCGCTCTCATTCAAGAGCAGCAAGCAGCTCAGAAACCTTCTTGGCTCTATCTGCTGTGGCATAAATGTTTCGGCACGAGACCAAAGCAGAATGCCCATAAGCAGGGAACACACGAGCGGATGCGCAAATGCACAGCAAAGCAAGCAGTGCGCCTCGATTGCGGGCATATCGCCCAAAAAAATGATCGGATTTGGCAAGGTCATTTTTATGTTTGCCAGCATGAAAGGTACTGGGAGATTGCTGTGCTAGCCGTCTGTTTGTCTCTTTTACAACGCGACAAGGCTGCTCCCCAACAGCCGACTCCTGTAAAAAAGACGGACGCAACCCAACCTGTGTCTCCCAATGGCTCTTACCAGCCACAGCCTAATCGATCTGCGTAAGCTTGAAGCTCCGTTGTCGTCTTCGAGAGGTTGACCAATGGCCAACCTCTCACCCATTTTAGCGCAGGATTCGCGCTATTTCATCCGGAAGTTGCTATAGGACACTGAACTATGCGTAAACAGAAATCGATCATCATCCCCGTACAACCAACAACTTCAATCCTTCGCCGTGCTGCGCCGTTTGAACTCACGCTCAACACAACCATTGAACCGGCTGCCTTCCAACAGTACCAGTTTATGTCGCAAGCCGCCTTGAAACTTGGCACCCACATCGTCGGCGGCGTTGGATCGGGCAAATCGAGGCTATTGGGGCGCATCTTTGCCTGGATGGTCCTGCTTTCAAAACGACCAGGCGTGATTTTAGATCCCACCGGCGGTGTCGTCGATAACCTCTTTGATAAAATTTTTCGGTTGCCCCCTGCGGATCAAGCAGCCCTCTGGCAGCGCATCATCTACATTATGCCTGGCAATAAAGAGGCACTGTTTCCAACCCATCTTTCTTATCCGTTGCGGACGGATGATACATTTGCCGAAATTGCCAATCGGTTCCCTTCCATATTGAAGCGCCAAGACCCAAACCTACGCGAGGCACCAATTTTAGGCTGGAACTCACTCTATGAATGTCTGTTATATGCCGGTCAAATCGCCGCTGCCAAAGACTTACAACTCGATTTTATGGCCGATTTAATCGAACATCCCAGTCACTATAAAGGTCTTTTGCGGGAGGCTTTAGCTGCGTACCCACAGTTGCAACCGGCTGTTACCTATTTTAGGGCGCTCATGGATCCGTCTACCGGTAGTCTTCGTGAACGGAAAACGGGGAGTGCGAAGACAAAACTCTTACCCTTTCTCGCCGATCCAATTCGCATGGCAACCTATGCGGCCAAGGAGAATTTACTCGACTGGCCCCGGTTACTTGCCCAACGAAAACTGATTGTGATTGATTATCGCTATCAACTCGATGCGGATAATCTCCAATTCGATATGCTTTGGCACTTCAAAGGCTTCATCGACGCGGTCAAGCATCGGGGTATGGCCGGCCGAGGGCAAGAAATCATGCTCATCCTCGATGAAATTACCGCCATGCTGGGGCAGCGTACCCACGATGGCCATAGCCTCTTAGCTGAAGATTTACAAGAACTAATCACGCGACTTGGCCGGGCCTATGGCGTCAATACCGTCATTGCCCATCAAGGACTTTTTCAGGTGGAGGAGAGGATTCAAAATCTCTTGATGGGCATGGGCAACCAACTAATTGGACAACTAGCGAACCCTGATGACGCGGTGCGCGTCGCCCGGCAATTTATGCGGTACGATCCCTATAAAGTCAAGAAGACGGAAAATGTCTGGCACACCATCCACCCACTGCCGATCATGAGTTATTTTGGCGGTCCTGAATATCCCTATCCAGCCGTGATCGATACGCGAACCATCGAGTTTACGCCAGACGAACAACTTCTCGCGTGGGTCAATAAAATCTTAGATCTTGACCGCTTCCAATTTCTTGCCCAGCTTGCCACCGGCGAGGGTGGGAAACGTAGTCCGATTAAGAAGATCACGATTGCGAATCTCGATAAAGATCAATATCCCACCGAAGCAATTCTCATCCCGCTCCGTCAGGCTTTAGCCAAGCGGGATGGCATTCCGCTTGAGAAACTATTAGCCGAGATGCAAGCCAACCGCATTGAAGTCACACCAGAGAAAAAACAAAAATCCCCAAGACAGAAGATCAAAGAACCTGTTACAATGGAAGGTAACCATGACATACGCCCTCCCCAACCAACACAATCTATTTCACACACAGGAGCCTCAACTGATACTCCCGCCGACGCAAGCGTTGGCGCAGCAGGAAACCCCACCAATGACTTCTGGCAACCGATCGCAGTACCCAAAGAACATTCGACTCACCCTGCGGGATAACCAGATCCTAGATGAATTTCCTCACGGCCGTTATTACACTGTTCATCAAGTGTTCGCTTTACACTGGCGTCAACCGGATGGTCAACTGCCAACCTCACCCCGTGCAGCCCAGCATCGCTTACACCTTTTAACCGAGGCGGGTTTGCTGCGGGTCATCAAACAACGGGTACAGCGGGGAGAAGGGGATTTGCCGTATATCTACGCCCTTGATCGGGCTGGCGCCATTCTGGTAAGTCAACAGCTGGGGATTGATTACGCCACCATTGACTGGAAGCCAAAGACGCTGGAGGAGAATTATATTTTCCTCCAACATCTTCTGGAAACCCATAACCTACGGATTGCTATCACCTTATCGGCGCAAAAGCTTGGGATAGAACTTAGTGCTTGGCTGTACGAAAATATTTTGAGAAGCAAAGAATGGATTGACCATGTGTCACTCAAAGATAGTAAAGGCACAGAAACACGCGTGTCGGTCATTCCCGACAGCTTCTGTGTCCTAGAAACACCGCGCGGCATGGGGTATTTCCCCATCGAGATTGATCGGGGCACCGTGACCTTAGCCAGGTGGCGACAAAAGGTCCAGGCCTATATCGAATATCATAAAAGCGGCGAGTATCAAAACCGTTACCATGCGCGTAACTTTCGGTTACTTATGCTCACAACGAGTATGCCACGCCTGATGAACTTGAAGGAACAATGCGAGCAGGTTGCACCCAAGGATGAACGCTTTTGGTTTACAACTTTTGACAAAGTGGTGAGTAAAGTCCCCGTTCCTTATAACCGACCCGGAAGTACAAAGGCGAGAATCAGTTATACCTGGGTCTATAACGATGACCTTTTGATTGCGCCGGTTTGGTACAAATCCGGCAGTCAGGAATTACATCACATTCTTGAGTAATGAATGCTTACATCTATGACTGAGCGAACTACCCATACACCAGATGACACACGCTTTGGAGATATTTACGCATCACGCTTCTATACCTATGGAACAGAAATACAACTCCCCAATGACCCAACATCACCGGAGGATTTTGCCCGTGCTCAAAATTATCTGGAAACGATTACCAAGCACCTCATTGAATTTGGGCCAGTATGGGAAAAAAAGCCGCAGGATATTGCGTATGAACTAGACTATCACAACGCTTGGCATCACTATGAAGTCGAACAGGAGCGCAAAGCAGGCGAGAATCAGGCAGACTACCGTGAAATTACCATCCAACAGCTACGCGCACTTTCCAAACGCCGTGTTCTTGCCTTTGAAGAAACGGGCTGGGAGGTCACCCATGACTATCGGGTAGTCTGCTTTTTTGACCAATTGATTGAGACAGCTGTAGCTGAAAACGAAGAAATACGCCGACTAATCGAATCATCACAGGAGGAACAACCAACAGAGGGGCAATAGCAAACAACTCACCAACTGCTGATTTCTCTAAGAAGTAGATTAGTTGTTATCGCCAGGCCAATTTGCTCTTTTTTAATTTACAAATTAAAATATACTCAATAAGAAAAGCGCCTGAATCTTTGGCCGGGTCCAGACGCTTTTCCAACTGAAATACAGTAGATTGCACACTTAGGATATTATATCCTACCTCCTTTTGTTCTGTCAAAAGGCGTCTACTGTATCTCGCTCTGCATGGAAACAGACGCATATTGCACAGACAACAAGGAGCATGGATCCATGATTCCCGAACACGCCATCCCTCCGGATCTCAAACAGTTTTCGCAATGGGTGCTCTGGCAGTATAAAGACCGGGGGCCTGATAGAAAACCTGACAAACAACCCATCAACCCCAAAAATCTCCACAATGCCGGCGTCCAGTGGCCCAACACCTGGACTGACTTTCCCTTCGCCTACGCACGCTATCGGCAAAGCTATCAGTACGGCATCAAAGGGCTGGGGTTTGTGCTAGCCGGCGATCCTTTCGTTGCCATTGATATTGATAACTGCATCGGCGAAGGAAAAATCACACTGACAGCCCAGGAAATTACAGCAGCCCTCAAAAGTTATACCGAACTTTCGCCTTCTGGTCAGGGCCTGCGGATTTTGGTGGCCTGTCCTGACTTTGCCATTAATCGCAGAACCCCAGAAGTTGAGATCTACGCTCAAGGTCGGTACGTCACTATTACGGGCCGTCACCTTGAAGGGACACCCAAAACCATCACCGTGGTTGATCAGGAACAACTAACCGCCCTTCTTCCAAATTCTCATTCACCTCAAGTGGGAGAATCTGTACACGCCCAACAAACCAAACAATATCAGACATCAAACTGGCAATTATGGGAGCGGATCTTTGCCTTCGATCGGTACGGCGAAGCTCATAAAAGCCGATTTTATGGCGATATAGCCCTTGACCACAATGACCACTCGTTTACTATCATCCGCCTGCTCAACTGCCTTGCCCGCTGGACCCGTTGTGATCCGGCACGCATGCGGGACATGATCCTAATGTCGCCACTGCGCAATGACAAATGGTTTGAGGCACGGGGCGGCGAGGACTGGCTTGATCATCAAATTGCCGATGCCATCGCCTTTACCTCGGGAAGGAATGGCCGCTCATGACGGAAAAGACCTTTACGGAATCCACGAACGGATACCATCCAAGCGAAGCATCCCTGATCCATCCATTTCCTGACTCGCTTACCCGGGAATCCTTTTGGCTTGCACTCCCACGGGATGATGAAGGCAATGCGGAGTGTGTCTATAAAATCTTTGGTAAACAGGTGGCGTACAACAGCGCCTTCGGCTGGATGTTTTTCCACAAAACCCATTGGTTGATGGGCGATGAAGCCATAGCACGGCTTGACCGTACCATTGTCGACGTCCTCACCTGTCGACAAGACCGTGCACTGAAGGCCCAAGATTATGATCTGGCTAAGCGGACAACCCGCATCGCTGCACGCCTCAACGGTACCAAAACCTTTCTACAATCTAAAGTGACCATCCCTGCCACTCACTTCGACCATGAGCGACATCTGCTCAACTGCCTCAGCGGCGTCATTGATCTGCGCTCGGGCAAAATCGTTAGCCATGAGACCAATTATTTCACCTACTGCGTCCCTGTTGTCTACAAACCTGACACCGACTATACACCCTGGGCAACCTGGCTCTCTCAAGTGATTGGCCAATATGATGAGATTGCAGAATGGTTTCAGATGTGTGTTGGCTACTCCATTACAGGCTACATTCACGAAAAATGCTTCTTTTATCTACATGGTCCCTTCAACAGCGGCAAAAGTACCTTTGCCAACACCATTACCGCTATGCTTGGTGAACCGCTTGCTTCAAGCGCCAATTTCTCGACTTTCACCAAAATTCGCGAGTCACAGAATTTCGATCTGGCCCCTTTGAAGCCCTGTCGTTTTGTGGCTGCCTCCGAATCCAACAAAAGCCAGCTCATGAATACCGGTCTGATGAAACAACTCACGGGACGGGACAAGATCGTCTGTTCATTCAAAAATAAAGATGAGTTCAGGTATACACCTCAATTCAAACTATGGCTCATGAGCAATCATCCGGTCAGTGCAGACACAGAGGACGATGCCTTCTGGGGCAGGACCAAAGTCATCTCATTTCCGCATTCATTTACCGGCGTAGAGGATAAGTCGCTCGAGGAACGCATGCAGAGTAAGGAATACCATGAGATGATGCTAGCCTACGCTGTACTTGGTGCACAGATGTGGTTTAACGAACCGAACGGGCTGATTACACCTGAAGCCGTACGAAAACTTACCCAGAAGCATCGGGAAGAATTTGACAGCATCCATCATTGGTTACAAGAAATGGTCGATACTTCCGACAAAACGGCGTTTACATCTAGCACAGATCTCCGGGCATCTTATGAACACTGGTGTGAGGAAAACGGCTTTACCCCCAAGAAAGCCAAAAGCTTTGGCGAGGCATTAAAAAACAAAGGGTATGTGGATGACCGACAGCGGTTCGATGGGATCCAACGACGGGGATATTACGGTTTAAAACTCAATCGAATTCCCTTGGCCTCGTAAATTTTGTGACGCGTGACACATAAGACATGTGGGATCCGGCTTATTCTATTTTTTTCTTAAAAAATTACCAAAACCTTGTAACCATGCGTCACAATCTGTCACGCGTCACAAACTGGCTGTATTGCACGGGATCTCTTGTTTTTTTTTACCCTCATGAAAAAATACAAAACCATATAACCACACTTTTTTGTAGCTGCATCTAATGTTGTAAGGTGATATTCCGGAAGTTGTTACCAGGGTGGCCTATGGGATGGGTACGGTACATCGCTCACAGTGTTTTTTTTCCGCCAGTGGCATGATGTAGAATGTGAGCAGACGGAAAAATAGGGAAACGAGAAGCTATGACGACAGGCTTAAAAGAATTTTTGGTACGCGATGTAGATACTGTAAAAATTGCGCATGCCCTAGGTACGATGAAGATCTTTACGCCGACGGAACTGGCTGAGCACCTGGATAAGACGATTCAGACCTTGCATAACTGGCGTAAGATAGGGCTACTGGAGGAACCGGTCAAGGTGGGCAATTATACCTTTTGGACGTTAGAGCAGGTGGAGCGTCTAAAGGCGCGGCTAGAAGAACGAAAGCGATAATAAACTATCTGTGCTCCCTCGCTTATTATGACCGCAATTGTTCCAACAACTGGCGGGGAGAAAGAATTGGAATCCCCTGATATGCCCCGATTTTGGCGAGATGGACATCACTGGAAACGATATAATCGGCACCCCCCTCAACGGCGCAGGCAATAATTTTATTATCGGTGGGATCGTCAAAGACCGCAGTGAGCATCATTTTGTCTGCTGTTAAAAGAGCACTGTGGGCAATCGACTGGACTACTTCCTCGATTTCTTGAGCAGACAGAGGATGTCGTTTGCGAATACGTGGATAGTTTAGTACTCGTTTGAGGTCAGCCAGAATGGCTGGAGATGTGAGCAGTTCAAATGTACCCGCTTTCCAGGCCTGGAGGAGTTGAGCCGGATAACCATTGGGCGCAATTACTGCGCTGACGAATTGACCGACATCAAAGACAATCTTCATAGCTATAGATAAGCATAAGTGTTAAGCTAGATTGACTCCTTTTTTATTTTCCTCGTGTAACATGACCATTGCCTGTGCTACCTCTTTTTCCAATTCTTCTGCAGGTACATCTTTGTTGCGCTCCCATACTTTATTGATTGACCGAAACAACTGATCTCTGGCGTACTGCTTTAGTCGCTGATACTCATCGACTGAAATAATAACGGCCATTGGTCGTCCAGACCGTTCAACCACGAAGGTATCCTGCTGATAAAAGGCTTGCTCGATAAGTTGACCAAACTTACGTCGTGCTTCAAAGGCGCCGATATTTTTTTCCGGTTTGTGTGGTTGGTGTAATTGCATAGATATTCTAATTATCTCAAGCGATAGCTGGATAATCAAGGGGAATTGTGGGGCTGAGGCGAGAGAAAAGTGTGGCTGTATTTTTTGATAAATGTACGGTTTGTTAGCTGGTAAAGTAGAAAGGCAAAAACATAGTTGTGTGAAGTTTTATATACTGAGTACATACCATGCACTTTGACAGGGAAAGCAGAGAGACCTGATTGAACAACTGAATAGGAGAAAAGAGGGAGACCAGGGCGGCGCCGCTCTGGTCTTTTTTGTTTGCAAAAAGGAGTACTCAAATGAATCCACAACACAACGGTCAACCACCGCTCTTTCGCTTGGGGACAGTTTTACTCACACCTGGCGCACTTTTTGCCTTGGTCGAGGCGCAACAGTCGGCCCTCGATCTTTTGGCGCGGCATGCGTACGGAGATTGGGGAGAGTTGCCGCTAGAAGATCGGCAGGCGAACGAACGGGCACTTCAGGAAGGTGGACGTTTGTTCAGTGGTTACACACTGATCACAGGACGTCGTCTTTGGATCATCACCGAATTTGACCGGTCAGTGACGACACTGCTGCTCCCTATGGAATATTGAAGAAAGGGGAGAACCATGCCTGAGAACACCCCATCCCATGAGATGGGCCGCTTGAGAATGTGGCTACGATGGGTGCCAGGGCGTCTACCTGGTTGCCAGAGTCTGAATCATCGGGCGTGCTACGGTGACCTGTGGCCGTGCGCACGCTGCGGTAAGATGATTTGTTATGCCGAAGGGACAGATGATGTTCCTGAGCTTTGTGACGATTGTTGGGTGCAAACCCATGACCCTGCCTTGTGGCGGGAAGTTGAAAGGAGAAGGACGATGGACACAGCGGCAAAGATGCACGCCGTGCTCACGCAATTGCTTGAACAGCACGGCGTGGATGCGAACGAGTCTGATTTGTTCTTGTGGCTTACCCTGCCGACGCATCCGGAGCGGCTTATCATCGAACGGATTGATGAACGCTACTTGAGTGTGGCGCTGGCACAGGTCGAGCCGCTTGGCTATTTCAGGTTGGAACCGCAAATGTTCTTTGCTACGGACGCCGCCGGCTGGACCCCGATCCATTTGGATGGCACCGAGGCCGTGAGCGATCTGACAGCGTTTGCGGAAGCGTGGGCCCAGCAGATTCTAGAGGAAGGCTGGCTAGAACATGGGGAGAAGCTTCCCGACCCGCCTTGGGTAGCCAACGCTGAAGCGCTGTGGGCCAGTATGTACGCAGATGAGGATGTGCTAGATGACGCTGCCACAGAAGCAGGGGAGGAGGAGTTATGCGAAGACGTGCCGTTTTAGACAAGCCTGTGCTTGCTGAACAAACTACCTGTCTGCAGATGCAGCAGTTGATTGAGCAGTTAGCCGCCAAACACCAGGTGGATGTGTCTATCGCCGGCGTGCGGTTGTGGTTAGCGCTCCCAGGCACGACCGAGCGGTTGCTTATCGCCAGTTTATCTGGTGGCCGGGTAGGCCTCACCCATTGTGTGGCTGATGCCAACGAACAGTTGGTTTGTGATATGGATCTGGTGTTTCTGGTCACCGAAGTAGGCTGGCGGCCTATTGAGTTGTTGCATGCTGATGCAGTGTGGGCAGCATATGTTCAAGGGGCGGCCACAACGGGTGGTGCCCAGGTTTACGACGAGGCTGGAGAAATTTGCTTACCAAGCTTCGCCGAGTACTGGGTTGAACAGTTGACACAACAACGCTGGCTGGAAGAGAGCCAACCGCTATACGTCTAGGTTCGCTACCATCCCGTTGCGACTCACGTCTTGGAAGGGACGCTGACGCCAATCTTACCATACAAAGCCTGATTCACTGATTTCACAAGCCGAAATCTGGCTGAATAGCTATTTGTCGTGGCTGGTTTGGCGAACGTGATCGGAGGTAAGGTCTCTATTCTTGTTAATATGTGTATGGTCACAAACCCATTGAGATTGCTCTCACTTGCACTCCGATGCAGTCGATTGGGTTTGGGTTTTAGGCTAACCTATATTTAGGGGTTGCTGTGGTAATTAGTATAAAAAAAGGTAATATTGCTCATGAAAAGAAAAAGATTGTCTCTAGCCACGTTTTGACGGTAGATAATAAGTATGAGAGGAATATTTAATTCGTAAGCTATTTCTAGATGTTATCTTAAGATTTTTGTTACCTTTATGTATACTAATCTGTCCAGTTCAAATATGTATATGACAAAACTCTTTTGATTATTAGTCAAATCGAAATACGAATAAAATTTGGATACTCACGATGACAATCAGCATAATGGGCTAGTTGTCGTTTACTCCTATTTACGCTTTGATCAATCATATATTGAAGTGCTTGCCAGAGAACCTCACCTGCATCTTGGTTACTTGCAACGGGTAAGTGACGTTCCAAATGTAATCGCTCTTTGACACTAAGTGCAGGTATATCAATCCGATGTGGTTCACCCCAATCAAAATCTACACGGCGAACAGATTTGAGTTTTTCACGAGTCCTTTCCATTTCAGTCCGTAAACATACTATACCTGTGACACTAATCATTTGAGTGTTATCATTGTAATAGGTGGACTGTACAGGTAGGTAATCAACTGTATTACCTGTCGTATCAAGAGCTGTGGATGCAGCTCTGCGAACCATAAGTTGTACCATCCGAGCAAATTTTGTCGGTTTTAGAAAGGCGCTATTCTCACTAGAATGGGGCAATACCTTATCGAATTCTTCAGTGAATGTTTTCTCGATCTCCTCGCGCACTCGTCTCAATTCTTCTTCAGACAATTTGTCTTCGAGTGAATCCAGATCAATTTCGGGTTCAGCACGTAAAGTGATACGAATCACACTACCTGGTGGCACTAACTTAAGGACATGCTGGAATTCGTCAAATCGTTGATACTTCAAATCGGTATAATCCAACCAAAAAATATCTCTTGTCCCTGGTGAATAGAGGTGTATAAGAAAATCAGCAAGTGTTGTATGTAGCAACTCGATGCGGCTACTGAATCTATTGAATTCTTGTCGCTTGAAAGTCTGTTCGTTAGATTCAAGCGAAACTATCCGTATCTCTGGAAAAAAATGGTCAATCACCCGCAAATCTTCCAAAAATGGCCCTGCCAGAGAATAGTATGTAAATTCCTCATAGTTGGGCCCTAGGGCACGAATTATTTCTGCAAGCAAAAGTCGATCAACTGCCTTATTGGTACGCAGATGATATGGCGGGTGTTTCATTTGTTCAACCTCGATAAATTCTAACGTAGATTGTTCGGGTGCAAGTTTATTACTTACTTCCGATAAGTTTTTCATAGGCGAAATCGAAACTAGCTTCTCCTACCCGCCGTGGGATGTCTTTGTCTCTGATATCTTCAAAGTCTGGTAATAATCTTTCTGCTAGTATTACTGTCTCTTTCTTTGCGCGTAGATAAGAAATGCGCAGATCGGTTGAATTACTTGGTGGCATAGGTAATTTAGGTTTATATTGTTCGCCTCTTAATCCCGTTCTTGTTTCGTTAAATGGTATGCTTTCAACTTCTGACTTAAGACTTGAATATGGAATGGATGGAACTGGAGAAACTATAGCTTTCACTTCACTTTCTCGCGTCTTCCATTTATTGGTGAAGTCAACAAATAGACGTAGGCCCTCACGCATCCGATCTAAGACCTGTTGATACAGCGATGAACTAGAACTTAATCCTCGTTTAGTGGTTGTTGTAGGAAGCTTTTTTGGATTACCAGTAAACTCAACCACACCCGAAATTGATATAAACTGTGTATGGTATTGAGGGACTCCCGCTGTTCCCCATCCGGTCAATTCATCGCGATTACAGTATGCTACAACCCGGTCATTGCAGATAATTGTCCACCCAGCGTAGTCACTAGAAAATTTTACTCCTTCTTGTTCTTCAAGGGTTCTTTCAATGCCTGGGATTGGCTCTCGTAATCCTACAGCTAGAAAAACTTGTACATCATCGAAAGTACTTTTGAACATATACGGGCGTACTTCGTCCTTATCATTACTTTCTCGTGCAAATCGAAACACAATAGGTTTGGGTCTTGCCTGTGTACCATTTACTTCGACTCTAAAACCTTTACGGAGGATTACAGCATAATGACTTGCTATTTTGTCAAGTAGGTCATCTTTGAATGATTCTGCAGCAAATCGCTCTTGAATCTCTGGTCGTAATGATTCTACAATAATAAACGTTCCATCCTCGCCTCGACGGCCTTTTTCGTTCTTGACTTCTAATTCCCAAGAGTCTTCGGCGTTCATCCAACTTTGGGAAATTGGAACTTCATAACTGTCATCGCCATTTTGTGTCCAAATAAGGGCTTCATTGCCCATCTTAAATATTGCTCGTTTCATACCAATACCATAGACACCAACACCTACCGATAAATTTGTATTGGACTGGTTAGTATCCGCAGGCCGTCCGAGACGAAAGGCTCGATCATGTTCTTCCCAGGGAATGCCGCCGCAATTATCTTCAATCTCGAATCTGGTCTCGTTTATCGTTATTTTTGCCCAAAATCCGATATAGGGTGTCTCAATATCTGATGGTTCTTTCGGCTGATTACGTAGAATACCGTCTACACAATTGTCCAAAAGATCTAGTATTGCATCTTCTATTGACAGGTCCCGAGTCAACATTTCAACGAAAAAACCCTTAACTGGTTTAGCGCTAATAGAGCCATATTTATTTTGAGTCATGTTCCCAATCCTTATGCTTTAGGAACTAAATGATCACGAATAACCTTGCATACAACTTCTGCTAAGATAGGGCTAACACTATTACCAATTTGGCGGAAGCTATGCCATTTTGATGGAGCAAACTGAAACCAGTCAGGAAAGCCTTGTAGTCGTGCAGCTTCGCGTGGAGTGATAACGCGCGGAAGAGTAGGATGGATAGGGCGCACAGCTTGGTAGCTACCACGATCAGGTCCAGTCCCTGCTCGTAGTGTAGGGCAAAGACCATCAGACGCGAGGCGGACAGATTTCGAAATACGATCTTTTTCTCCAGGTTTCAAGTTTTTATAGCGTTCCATAACTTCAGGAGTATGACGAGTACCAAAGCATCCTGAAACTAGATTTTCTTCTTTATAGCGGCGGACTGCTTCTTGATCTCCAGTTCCGTCAGGAATAATATCGCTCATTCGATTCCAGAAAGGTGAGTCAGGCAAAGGCTCAACTACTCTCCAACTCTGTTCTTCAGTAAGCCATTCGCTACAAATTTGAGATGGAAGACCACGCAATGCATCAGCGACCGTAGTCAGGTTATTAACCTTATGAATTTCAAAACTTTCGCGTGAGAGCGGTATAACCGTTTCTGGGCGATAACCGACAAAAAATACCCGCTCACGGCTAGTTGCGGCACCAAAATCTGATGCTTTAAACTTTAGCGGATGAAGTATAGTATAGTGATTATTGACATAACTTATAGCAATATCTCTGATTTTATCATATTCCTTATTAAGAAGTCCGGGAACATTCTCCACCACAAAGAATTTAGGTAAACAATCCCTAACCAATTCAAAGAATTTGATGAACAGATTATTCCGAGGATCGGATGCACTTCGACGGCCCATCATGCTAAATCCCTGACATGGTGGCCCCCCAATCAGTCCATCAAGTTCTCCTTTTGTTAGGCTTGCATAATGCATAACTTGATTACCACTTAAGCCAGAAATGTCAGTAGGTAGATGTTTAGAGCCGGGAAAATTTAATTGATGTGCAGCTATTGCGTGTTTATCAAGCTCTACTGCAAGAGCTAAATTAAATCCCGCGCGAGTAGCTCCAAGACTAAGCCCACCAACACCTGCAAAAAGATCGATTATGTGATATTTTTGGTGAGACATAGCTGTTTAGACAACAGTTGGTGAAGTGTTTTTTAGATACTTTGCTATATGAAGAGTTATTAACGGAATGTTTAGGCAAAACATATACCGTTCATTAGGAGTATAGCTTGACTGTAATGACCTGTCAAGCATCGGCTTGAATTTAATATGTTGTTGCTGTCGCTTTATTTTCTTACCTAAATAATTATCAAAAAAAGGTTCCTTTTTCCTATATTATCTATTGACCGTTAACCCCAGCTTATTGTATAATAAATCTTATATTTATTGGGTTTTCGATTAATTTTTGCAAAATGACCAAAACCATCGCTTATTTGCGGGTATCCACGGACGAACAAGACCTCAAAAAGAACAAGGCGGATATTTTACACCTCGCCAACGAAAAAAGCTTAGGCAAAGTCCATTGGGTCGAGGAAACGATTTCCGGCCAGGTCTCTTGGCGCAAGCGCAAGATTGCTCAGGTACTGGACACCTTGCAGGCCGGCGATAACCTGATTGTCAGTGAACTGTCCCGCCTGGGCCGCTCCATGTTGGAATGTATGGAGATCCTCTCGATTGCGACGGACAAAAAAGTCCACCTCTATGCGG
>Ga0208826_1000277_pt1 | contig 57342 bp, 56 predicted proteins | sample AD_UKC115_MetaG_FD_184451 | JGI IMG/M metagenome (GOLD analysis project Ga0208826, IMG submission 184451) | Active sludge microbial communities of municipal wastewater-treating anaerobic digesters from Hong Kong - AD_UKC115_MetaG (SPAdes)... | ecosystem: Engineered > Bioreactor > Anaerobic >... | reverse complement strand
CGCAGTCCGCAAGCGCGGATCGATCGAGCGACTTGTTGAAAATCAACGACCTAGCATCGGGCCGTGCGGACTAGTGAGGGTTTCTGGGGGTTCGTGCGTGACGATTCGAACTCCTGCAGGGTCTCGGTGGGGCAGCACCCCGCACCAAACGACTATTGAAAGTACGGAATCGAAGCGCTGCGGGCTGCTGCGAACCATTGCGAACTCCATCGAAAAGCCTGCCGGATTGTAGACCTGCAAGCAGGTTTTCCAGCCATGCCGGTCGCCGGGAACGGGCATCAAACCCGTCTGCGTTCCAGTGCCAGTTCAAATCCCAAACCCGGAATCGAACCCGCGTCCGCATGGTGGTTCAAACGGAGGTCTCGGCAGCTGCGTCATTGTCGGCGGCGGGGTCGGTGAGCCTCCGAATCGTCAGGGCACAGCGTTGCTCAATCAAAGTATTGATTTGCTCAACCACGGCATTGCCAGCAAAACGGTGTCCGGGGTCAGACTGGAGCTTGCGCGCCGTCGCTGGCAGTAACTTTGCCAACTCCAGAATGCGCCGTTTGGCCTGCGCATTGGTAAAGCGTACGCCTTCGGCGAACTGCTCCCAATGCCGCGCCTGGACTTCGCTGAATTTGTACTTGCTGCCGATTTTCATCGCCATCTTCTGCGTCAGGGTTGGATACACCGCCGTCGAGAGCGTGTCGTAAAACGGTGCCAGAACGGGTGTCTTGCCTGAGTACAGCAGAGAGAAATTCTTGGCGTGCGCATCATGATTGCCGATCAGCGCATTGAAGATCACGTAGTCGAGCAGTCGCAGGACTTGCGGTGCGCTGGGGCGCGTCGCACTGCGCACCAGATCAAAACACTGGACCAGATCTGGTCCACCTTCATTCTGGTACTTCATTTCGGGCACCACGCCCAGTGCCTGGCAAAAATCCTCTTGATGAAGCCGTTGCCGCTGCCCCTGGGCATCAATCAGTCGGTCGTAGCGTTCAACCAGCAGAAACGAGCGATCCAGCACAAAGTGAACTTTCGATTTCGCGGGCTTGAGCTGCATGGCCTCAGCCAGCGCCATGCAAAACCCTTCGTTGATCACGCTATCGTCAACCGCGTGAATGGCTGGCTTCAAGATGTGCGAGCTGGGTGTTCCATTGAGGGGCAGCCCGATGCGTGCCCCCTCAAAGACCACCGGTAGTTTGTCCTGGGCTCCCGCCAAAGAAAGCCGCAAGCCGTCTTTGCCAGCCAGCATGGGGCGGCGCGGCAATTCATCCAGGATGGCAACGACTTCGTCGTCGCTCAGCCATTGAACGTCATCGCTGCGTGTTGGCGCAGGCAAAGCCTGGCCGGGCTCAAGGAAGGTCACGGCCCCGGCGCATTCGCCGCCGATGTGGTCCAGCAGCGCAAAGTCGTTTTGACCAGACACCTGGAACTGCTGCGCAATCAGGCGGCGCATTTGCCCTTCAGGCAGAAGACCCGCAAAGAAGGGGCGCGTTCTGCGATCGTCGAACGGCTCCGCTTGCAGGGGGAGTGAGGCGGACAAGGCAACGGCGTCTTTGTGTGACAGCCAACCGGGTGCGTAGCAAAAGTTTAGCCGCCCATCGACCAGCGCCAGCGTGCCGACACGATCTGCGAATAGCCAGACTTCCAGCTCATGCGCCATGGTCGCCACCCTCGCGTTGATCATTGGTCACAGATGATGGCAACCCGCTCAACTGGACCTCTCCACCCAATGCATCAATGACCCGCAGTACGTTTTCCAGTCTTAAGGTGGGCTTGCCTGCTTCAAGGTCGACAATGAAGCGCACACCCACCCCTGCCGCCAGCGCCAGCTGGGGCTGGGTCAGCCCGAGCTGCTTGCGAGCGGCACGCAGTGCATCGCCGAGTTGTTGGGGTGATCGAATGGATGTCATGGCTTGCTCAGTTTCCCGTTCGGGAAATTATCAGCCACAACCGGACTATGTGCAAGCGATATTTCCCGATCGGGAATGCTGAGTGCGATTAGGTCGTGGATTAGCTATATATTTCCCGATCGGGAATTTTTTGCGTGTCTTGCTTCCAAATTGACACCCATTTGCACCCAGTGTCGCGCAGTTTGCCGAATACATGCCTGAACTGCGCCACGGTCCCTCATTGGGATGAGATAGTCACAACTATCGCTTGGCTGGCGAGCGGAGCAGCGCCTTCATGGACTCCTGCCAACTCATTCGGAAGGAGACCAAGATGGAAGTCGCTCACCTCAATCAAAAACAACTGGCCGCACGCTGGAGCATCAGCGAGGCCACCCTGGAACGCTGGCGCAGCGAGGGATCGGACCCAATTTCCTGAAGCTCTGCGGCCGGGTGCTCTACCGGCAGGTGGACATCGAGGCCTACGAGGAGTCGTGCCTGGCGACGTCGACCAAGACGGTCGCGACGCAGGTCAGTGCTGGCTGAGATGTTCTGTTTCGTCGGTAAATACCGACTATTTGCAACATGGCGGCACCGGCGGCCGTCGGGACGAGCCAGACTTCGGGCGAACTGAAAGTCGGGGGTGCGGACATTTTCCTGGACGACGCATTGCCGAACCACGTCACGCTGTTTGATCTGGCGGTCGATCCGCCAGCGCTATGGGATGAGCAGCGGGCCAGGCTTTGGGCGATCACTGCAGCCGACTAATCCGTACTGAAACTAATGCTTGTATCCGTCGGGTAACAATACTCCAATCCAACCGCTTGATTCGTCCGCGCGTAACTTGTTGAGCTATATGGAGCTAGTTTGTGGCCTTTGCGGACTTCGGGCCAGCTCCTGGGAGCGAGGAATGGCTAGGAGAGAGCGAAATGTGGCTCGGATCGGCCAATTCAGCCGGCTGGCGAAGTCCGCAGGCGTTCGCAGGAACCCCCAACAACACGCCGGAACCGGCGCAAACAGACAAGAAAAAGCCCCAACTGATAACAGTTGGGGCTTCAGTATTGGTGGACCCGGCGTCAATTGAAAACCGCGCGTTACCTATTGATTCGTTTAATGTTTTCCAGACGATGAAAAATAGATAGGCACAAAAGTCGACACAGTCGCTTCACGTGTGGGTTGATTGCAACATCACGCCACCAACTGTTACGAAAAAGCACGCTATGATTCGCCAATGGGTCAATCGCATATCGACGCATTCTGCAACGGAAGCTCGCTGGCGCACGCTGTGCAGGGCCTGTTCCGCGAGCGACCAATTTATGCGCGTGGTGTACGGTCTGGGGCTAAGATTCTCTTGGCCTTTTTCGTCCTTGGCTTGCTATTCGCTGCGCTTGTTAGCGTCGGCATCGTATTGAGTGAGGAAACCGGAATCGGAACGCTCGCGCAGCACGCTACAGGTTGGTGGGCTGCAATGTGTTTCTTGGCGCTCCTGTCCGTCATTGTCATTCAATTTTCGATGATGGGTGCGATTGGTGTGTTTGATTTGTCTAGCTCATCGGTATCCGCACCGATCCGCTATGCCGTGTTGTCACCGGTTTTGCCCCGCCCACCGACAGTTCTGTAAGGGTTGCGCCTCGCGCGCCCTCCTCTCCTAAATCACTTAGCTAATTTAGAAACGCTATGCGTGCTCATTGAGCACGCCGAGAGGTTACGCATGCATCACTCAACATTGTTTCCAGCGGCAGCGGATAGGGAGCTGCTTGCCCCTGCGCGTCTCACAAATACCGCTCCTCGTAATCGTCAACTGGTTTATGTCAGTCAATCGGAAATTTCCCGTCTTGTGGGTATTGATCGTGCAACGGTCTTCCGCTGGCGAAAACAATTCGCCGACTTTCCGCCAGGTATTCGAGTGGGTCGTACCCTGCGCTTCAAGCTTTATGAGTTTGAAGCTTGGATGGCGACACACAGCGAGACGACAAAGTGACACATCGGTCAGAAAAAGTTCTGGTTGCGGGACAAACGATTGCCGTCTCGCCCGCGCTTGCGCGTGTGGTGGGATTGCATGAGGCGTTAGTTCTGCAACAGCTTTTCTTTCGAATGTGCCTAGGCAGTTCTGATCGCGGACGCAAATGGGTTTGCGTCATGCACTCCGGGAGACCGTACGTCGGTTGGAACGATGAGGGTCGAAAAGAGGATCTCTTGCTCAGTAAGTATCCGTTTCGGCGAGTTTTGACAAATCTGCGCAGCCTCGCCGTGATCTACGAGGCGCAGCACATAGAGCAACCATTTGATCAAAGAACTTTCCTGTCGATTGATTTCGTTCGCCTACAGTCGATATGCCCCAATTGCACTATTTCCAGTGGTGAAAAAAGCAACGTGGATCTATCGCTCTCGCACTCGTCGAAGGGCGGTATTCACGCACCAACACATACACCAAGAATTAGAGATACAAGTAGAGAGATTGAAACCCCTTCCTCTCTGGACAATTTGATGACAGTAATTGAAAACCTGGTGGGCAATCGAGCTGGTGGCATCAATTTACGGGATCAGAAATGCATTGCACGCATCCGCCACATGATGGAGTCGGGCGCTGTGCCGAATCGTCACTTGGTCGCTATTTTGGAATCCCCTCACATCAAATTCCCCAGCGAAATCGAATCCGCACTGCAGCAAGCTGTGAAGGGCCTAGCCGACCAATTAGCGGAAAGCAGACGTGCGGAATCGGAAATGGCCGAACAAGAGCTTACCAGGCGTTCGAACGATCAGGCAAGGCGGCTATGTGAGCGTGCAAAACAGTTCCTTACATCCTGCTCCACGGACACGCTGCACTTAATCGCAGACGAGATTCGAGAGATGAAGGTTCCGCCGCCACTCGCCGCACGTGCAATCGCTGCGGTCGTCGCTCGCGATGTCGGGAATGTTCCGGCAAGTGCTTTGGTACTTCGCGCCCTTGCTGCGCGCGTGACGGATCATTTTGGTCAGTTGCAGGAACCGGAACGCTCCATTGCGTAGCACCGAACGACTGTGGCGCAATGACCCCTTCCACGAAAGCTCTGCGTATGCTTCACGTGGCCGTGCAGACACTAACGTACTGGACGCAGCCCCTCACGAGCTTTGCTGGCCCAGGGTCTAACTGTGGAAACGTATGGATAACGCGCATTGCAGACGGCCTGAAACGCTCTTGCGATGAATCATTTTTGAAAGGATCAAGAAAAGCGCTGAGCACATATGAAGTCAACACATCGAGTCCTAGCCGTCAAGCAAGCATCCCGAATTCTTGTTGGCTAGATGTGGTGATTACTCCTCATAGGTTTCGAGCCCCTCTCCAAACGCCTACAGTGGTTTCCTTTGTTGCGTACAAGTTGAATGTTTGCTTTGCCCTCTGAGTGCAGGCGACACGCAACGCCTCGGCGGGCTTAGCGCTTTGTTCGCTGCGCGGAAATGTCAGTCGCCAGGAAAGAAATCGCGAATGTCAGCGAGTATGGGATTGCCTCGTGATTGGATGATCTGCTGATAGGCGGTATCTACACCGCTGAGGCCTAAAAGTCTTACCTCTACCGTCAGGGATCGCGATGGATGGCACCAGTAGGGAGTGACATCAAAGTTGAAGTGCTTACGACAGGCGAAAGGTCGGTGCTCATAGATCGAACAGATGTCATCATCGAGGAAGGGGCACGCCAGGCCAAGAAATTCGTTGTGATCGTGCGTCACTGATTCCTTCAATTCCGTGGTGCGACGCTCAGTGAGTGCTGCTATTTGTTTTGCTTCGATGTCGGAAATCGTGACATTCATCTTGCAGCAGTCACTGCATCCCTTGCCGCAGGCAACAAATCCGGCAGTTTTGGCATCAACGCGATCCAGTAGGCGATAAACCTTCTGCAGCTTGGTTCGCGGCGCAGCGTTTAGCTTGGCCAGCGCAACCGGAAGTGCATCCTCTTCAGCCAGTAAGTCTTCCGGTAATGATTCGACGAAGGCAGACAAACGCTGCTGCGACACGGATAGACTCACCTCCGCAGAGGGGAGTGGCATTGCCACGAAGGACGCACTCGGGATTTCCATATGCTATTTGACTACTGGCTGTCGTGCGCCGCAGCGGCGGTTAATATCAGCAAAGTGTACGAGTACACCGCGTACTGTCAGGATGCTGCTTCACGAACGATGACCCAACCCATCCCCATCAAACTTACTGTCGCGCAGCAAGGGCCGCCGTCAGGCGCAGAACCCCTGATTCGCCCTTGGATCAAGACGCGTTGTTCAGTCGTCGCCGTTTGAATCCACTCTGCTGACAACGAAGACAGCTTGACCTTTGCCCGGCGATCCCAACAAGAGTTGGCCTGACCTGCTCGCCGACCCGAGTTGATATAGATGAAACGGTCAGACGGCGGTCCACTGACATATTCGCCAAGTAAATTCGGCTGACCGCTCGCAAGTGGTGCACCTAGGCGGATCGTCGCTTCGAAGCGTTGTTGCTCCGGACTGGCTTGGATCGGACCGTCCAACGTCCCGTCTCGGCGCTGTAGCGCATAGGTGACCCTGTCGACCGGGCTCTCCACAACCACACACACTCTGAAACTGTGACGCCGTTCTGAAGCTGCCATGCGCAATGCCGATACTCGAATGGTCGGATGCTGAACGATACAGCGACTAACCGCAACACCCCGATTTCTTGCCCGATAACTGAATCGGCGGGCAGGGCACCGTACCGTACGAGCAGTACACGCAGCAGTCTCCCGCTTTGGGTTTCAGTACGGTGTGACAGTTTTCACACTCATAGAACCATTGACACGAATCTGTAGGCATCGTCTCTGCCTTTTGGTGGGAACAGGCCGGACAGGTCAGCGTCGATTCCAGCGTAACCGTGCTGTCAGCCAGGCTCACCGGACCTCCTTTGTGGTTGACGGGTAACCGGCATCGGTGGTCGCACGCATCAGTTTGTCGAGCGTGGTTTGCGTGTCGTCAAAGGTAACGATTGCTTGCCGTTTATCGTAGTTGACATCGGCTCGGCTGACACCAGCCACTTGAGTCAAAGATTTTTTTACCGTGATCGGGCACGCCGCGCAGCTCATACCCAATACATCAAGCGTTACGATCTTTTGTGTGGCGAATACCGAAGGCGCGGCGAACGACACCGCTAACACGATGCAGGATGCGATTTTCATGATGAACAAGCTCTAATAAAACAGTGACGCGTAATTGGGGAATGTCAGTAGCAGTACCAGCCCAACCGAGACCACCCAGAAGATCAGGCGCTGCCGCAGGCGTACTTTCGGATCGGCGCACGACGTGCCCGGCTCGCAAGCTTCGGGCGCTCGATACAGCTTGTGCCACGCCCAAGCCAACAGCCCTAGTGTCGCCACGATAAACAGCGGCCGCAGGGGCTCCAGTTTGGACAAACTACTGATCCACGCACCGCCGATGCCCAGTGTTACCAGTACCAATGGCCCGACGCAGCACAGCGTCGCGCCGATCGCAGCCAGTGCACCCGCCCACAAGGTTTGTTTGCTATCCATTGAAGCCCACACTGTCCAAGTTATCTTCCAAGCAGATAGCATATCTCCGTACCAATGTACGGAGTCAAGATGGACATGCTTACCATCGCGGCGTTGGCCCGAGACGCCAGCGTCAACGTCGAAACGATCCGCTTCTACCAGCGCAGGGGTTTGCTGCCGCAGCCGCTCAAACCGCTCGGTAGCATACGCCGATACGGGAACGAAGATGTGGCTCGCGTTCTATTCATCAAGTCGGCGCAACGCATTGGGTTCACACTTGATGAGGTCGCACAATTGCTGAGACTTGACGACGGCACGCATTGCAGGGAGGCCAAAGAGATCGCCGAACAGAAACTCGGAGAGATCCGTAGTCGTCTCGCGGATTTGGAGCGCATGGAGGCGATTCTGAATGGGCTGGTCAAGCGTTGCTCTGTAAGTCAAGGTAAGGTGACGTGCCCATTGATCGAATCCCTTCAGCGCGTCGCGCCTGCGCATGTATCAACGAAAGCCTAGTCAGGTTTGCTTCATTGGGGTAGTCATGTTTGCGGCTGATGCTCTCTGCATTTAATTGACTAGCCGCTAGGCACTCATTGAAGGGCCGCCCAACTACCTCTGATCAACCCGTTTTCTGCATCTAGATACGACGGGCGACCTTTAAATGACATTTCCTCGTCAAAAAGGTGAGCGTTTGTTCGCGCAAAGAAATGCCCTTTCTAACCCTATGAATAAACATGCGCGCAAAAGCTGCCCTCTTTCTGCGCTCTGCATCTTGCTGCAAGCTGCGTGCAGCATGCAGCATGCAGCATGCATCTAGATGCAACTGGCAACTTTTTAAGGGCATTTTTTGGCTAAAAGAAGAGAGGGTTTGTTCGCGCAAATAAATGCCCTCTGTATTCCCTAGAATAAGCATGCGCGCAAAAAGTGTGTTGATTACGGAACAAGCGGCCCCTTTTTTCCTGTTCTGCAGCTTGCTGCACGATGCAAGCTGCATGATGCAAGCTGCATGATGCGATATGCAAGCTGCAAGCTGCAGTTCAAATTGATACTCGTGTGATGCCAGAAGCGGGCCACGGCACCTGCTCGTATGACGTGAGCTGCCGCTTCAAGAGCGGGGTACGCTAGAGCAATCGCATCGTTATCGCGGCCCCCTCGACGCGCTCAATCATCATTTGAAATGGACCAACTACAACGGGGCGGGCATTTTGCCGATCCAGCGAGCGTTTTTCTTTGAGTATGCTTGACCCGTCTGCGCTAGTCTCGCGCAACTCAACCTCAATGGTCGTACCCACGCCCGCCAGCAACAAAGTTACTGGCGGCAAAGGCCGCGTAACCTCGGCGAACGGCAGTTTGGCTGTAGGCGGACCGAGGATCGGCATCAGGCTTTTGGCCGAACCGTAGGCAACGGGATTGTGATGCAACAGGTATCGACACACGTTGCCGTCCACATCAATCATGAAGTAGCGCGAACTACCCTTGTCATCGGAATAGGGTATTTGGATTAGTGCAAAGGTATCGCCTGTTTTCAGCTCAATCGCCTCCGCAAGCTGCAGCGCGGCGGGCCGAAACGATAGGGTGTAAGGGCGTGTCGCATTGACTTGCAGTTCCAGTGTCGATTGTCCCTCTGGCAGCTTAGCGCGTAGCTCTTTCACTGAACGCTCCAGACGAGCAATCGGTTCACCGACGGCAATTGTTTTGCTCAATCCAACGGCAGGAGTTATTTGTGGCGCCGGTTGTTCAACTGCCCACCGATTCGACGGGATCGTCCGTGTCGCACGTGCCTCGATGGTCTTCACGTCATAGCGATCAAACGCGTCTCCCCCACCTCGAAGTACTCCTGCGACCAGGAATTTCGAAAGCGCGCTCTCTTTCGGCGCATCGGGATTGTCGCCTCCACGCGGGGAGATGAACTTGATGTCGACCAAAGCCTCGCAGCTGGCGTAGGCTGTTGACGCACCCAGTTCCAGCGCAAGTACAGCCGAAATGCCAAGAACAAATGTGGATACAGATGCATTGAATGTAGTCATCACAAAAGTATTACATAAACCGTGGCTCAAGAAAACCATTGTTGCGAGCCTTGAGGGATGGCATCAGCCCCCTCTATCTCAAAACCAAAGGTTCAACGCGGCCGACCCAAAGGAACAAAGACGTTTGACGCGCCAACCGCTATTGCCTTTGGCGCAGTGATACGGCGGCGGCGTCTAGCCCTTGGAATTGCTCAAGAGCAGCTTGCGCTGCTTTCTAGTACAGATAGGAGCTTTGTCGGGAAAGTAGAGCGCGGGGAGAACCAGCCGAGCTTGGTTCTGATTCTGCGATTGGCCAAGGCACTAGAGTGCTCCGGAGCGGACTTGGTCGCTGATGTCGAAACAATTTTGACCTGAATATCATCCCACCGACTGTACCGTTGCAGATGTAGAGAGCACTGGCCCAACCTGTAGGCATAAGCTCTCTTTTGAAGTAGTAATCGGCACCCTCAGTATGACTCTCATCTATCTCAAGCAAAGCTGGCAATGACCTAGATTGCCTGCTCTTGAACTGCCTTCTTTTTATTTTCATCAATCGGCATGGTTTCCAATGGCACGCCTTTCCACTTACGCCTTGAGCAGCTACACTAGTTACTCAAGGCGTCGCGCGTAAATCCAAGACTGACGTGTTATCAAGAAGCAGCTTTAGTCGTACCATTTGTCAACTCCTGATCGGAGCGATTTTGTTCGCTCAGATGGCAGTTGCGGCCTACGCGTGCCCGAACTTGGCGACAGGCGATGCGAACACCGTGGCAGCGACTGCCAGCGCCGAATCGATGCCCTCTGATTGCGACCAGATGGCGGGAATGCTTGATCCTGCTGCGCCCAACCTCTGTTCAGCCCACTGCCACAGTCACGAACAAAGCGCAGATCACGCGGACGCGCCGGTCCTACCTCCTGCGCTGTTGGTAGCGCTTTACTGGCTGGCGACTCCTACAGTTTCTGAAGCTGTGACCCAGCCCCCTGAAACCAGCGTTCTCCACGCTGCACTGCCCCCGCCGCACGCGATCCTGCACTGCTGCTTTCGCATCTGATTTTCCCGACGACTTCGCGCTGACCGCCTGATTCGGTGGTGTCGGCGCGCTCGTCGCGCCCGCCCGTTACACGTCTTCACGTTTTGCACGCATTGACGCGTCACGGCGCAGCGCACTGGCTTAACCGCTTGTCGTCTGGATTTTTTATGTTTCACCTCCTTCATCATGTTGCGCATGGCAAAGCTCCTGTGTGCGCGTTACTGTTTTCGTTTGTCCTCTCATCGGGCATCGCCTTTGCCCAATCGGCACCACCCGGTGCGCTTTCACTGGAGTCTGCGCTAAAGCTCGCGCAAACGCGCTCTTCGCTACTGCTCGCACAGGACAGCGCAGCTACCGCATTTCGCGAAATGGCCGTCTCCGCAGGTCAGTTGCCCGACCCGACGCTCAAACTTGGCATCAACAATCTGCCCGTAACCAGCTCGGATCGATTCAGCTTGTCGCGCGATTTCATGACCATGCGCTCAATTGGCGTAATGCAGGAGTTCACCCGTAGCGACAAACGCGAAGCGCGATCCGTCCGCTTTGAGCGCGAAGCGCAGGTCGCGTCCGCAACCCGAAACCTGACCATCGCCAATCTGCAACGCGACACGGCCATGGCGTGGCTCGAGCGCTACTACAGCGAACGCATACGCGAAGTGCTGATCCAGCAACGCGACGAAGCCAAGCTGCAAATTGAAGCGGTCGACACCGCCTATCGCGCCGGAAAGGGATCTCAGGCGGACGTATTTGCTGCCCGCTCGGCCGTCGCGCAAATCGAGGATCGCATCGCGCAAGCAGATCGACAGGTACTGGCTGCCAGCACCAAACTAGCGCGCTGGATTGGCGAGGCCGTCACTCAGCCACTGGATCGCCTGCCCACGATGGACAGCCCCGGCGTGGAATTGACGCAACTCGACACCGTGGTCGCGCATCACCCGCAAATTTCGGTGCTCAAACGCCAGGAAGATGTCGCGCAGGCCGACGTGGTGATTGCTCAAACCAACAAGCGCGCCGACTGGAGCGCCGAACTGATGTTCAGTCAACGTGGTTCGGCATTCTCGAACATGATTTCGATCAACCTGTCGGTACCGCTGCAATGGGATCAGAAAAACCGACAGGATCGCGAACTCGCTGCCAAGCTAGCGTTGGTTGAGCAGGCCCGCGCGCAAACCGAAGAGATGACGCGGGAACACGCCGCAGACATTCGCGGCATGGTCATCGAATGGCAAAGCAATCGCGAGCGCCTGACGCGGCATGACAGCGCGCTGATCCCCCTCGCCAGCGAGCGCACCCGCGCTGCACTCGCTGCCTACCGGGGCGGCCTAGGCAGCTTGGCCACCGTGCTCGAAGCACGGCGTGGCGAGATTGATGCCCGCATGGAGCGCTTGCGTCTCGCGATGGATAACGCGCGTCTGTGGGCGCAACTCAATTACCTCAACCCTAAAGAACACAGCAATACCCCAACGTCTGCCACGACCCGGAGCACACCATGACCTTTAAAACAACCCTCTCAATCGTCGTGGCAATCGCAGTCCTTGGTGCCTCCAGCTATGGACTGTATGTCTTAGGAATGCAACGCGGCATGGGCATGGCAGGCGGTACTTCCGCAACGACCGCACGCGACGCGACTAGCGCAGACAGCGGCCCGCAAAGCATTGCCCAGGGCGAAGCGGCCACCAAACGACACATCACGGCTGGCATCAAAGCCGGCGACATCGACCCGGAAACCGGCAAGAAGATCCTCTACTACCAAGACCCAATGGTGCCTGGAAACAAGTTCGACAAGCCCGCCAAGTCGCCGTTCATGGACATGATGCTGGTGCCGGTCTATACCGAAGGCGACACGGATCAGAGCAAGGTCACCGTCAGCTCGCGCATCCAGCAGAATCTCGGTGTGCGCACGGCACCCGTGGTGGAGGGCATGCTCTCGCCGCAGGTATCCGCCGTCGGCAGCATCGCCTATAACGAACGCGACCAGGTGATCGTACAGGCGCGTGCGACGGGTTACGTCGAGCGCCTGTACGTACGCGCCACGCTGGATCGCGTTGCCAAGGGGCAGGCACTGGCCGAACTCTACGTGCCCGACTGGATTGCGGCACAGGAGGAGTTTCTCTCCGTGCGTCGCATGCAGGGCACCGATCTCGCCTCCCTCGTGGACGGCGCACGCCAGCGCATGCGGCAGGTGGGCATGAGCGACGCGCAGATTCGCCTCGTTGAGACGACGGGCATGACGCAACCCCGTGTCATCTTGACTTCACCACAAAATGGGGTCGTCGCCGAACTGCTCGCGCGCGAAGGCATGACCGTGATGTCTGGTGCGACGCTGTTCCGCATCAATAGTCTGGGCACGGTGTGGGCCAATGCCGAAGTGCCGGAGACGCAGGCGGCGTTGCTGCGCCCCGGCGCGAAAGTCTCCGCCAAGAGCCCTGCGGTGCCAGGTACTACCTTCGAGGGCAAGGTGCAGGCGATCCTGCCTGAGGTCAACGCGGCCACGCGCACCATCAAGGCCCGACTCGAACTCGGCAATCCCGGCGCACACTTGGTGCCCGGCATGTTCGTCACCATGCAACTGACCGACAGCCGAGCAGAAAAATCACTCTTGATTCCGACCGAAGCCGTGATCCAAACCGGCAAGCGCACCGTGGTGATGCTGGCTGAAGACAACGGCAAGTTCAGTCCCGTCGAGGTCGAAGCAGGCATCGAAAGCGACAACCAGACCGAGATCAAGCGCGGCCTGAAACTCGGTCAGCGCGTCGTCGTGTCATCGCAATTCCTGATTGATTCGGAAGCGAGCTTGAAGGGTGTTGAGGCGCGCCTCAATGACGCTCCAAAACCCGTCGCCGCCAACACCGCCAAACGGCACCAAGCTGAAGGGAAGGTCGAAGCCATCACTCGCGACGCCATTACGCTGTCACACGGCCCGATCCCGTCGATGAAGTGGCCGTCGATGACCATGAATTTCAAGCCCCCGGAGAAGGGGTTGCCACGGAACGTACAGACAGGAGATCGCGTGACCTTCGAATTCTACGAAGCAGCCGAAGGAATACCGCAAATCACCATCATCACGCCGATGGCTCCAGAGGCAAACGCCGCGCCGACTGTCCCGACCGCCCCAGCGCCCAAATCCGGAACGAAGCCATGATCGCCAAGTTCATCCGCTGGTCCATCGTCAACCGCTTTCTGGTGCTGCTGGCCACGGTAATGGTCAGCGCCTGGGGCGTCTACTCGGTACTCAAGACACCGCTCGACGCGCTGCCCGACCTGTCAGACGTGCAAGTGATCATCCGCACCACGTTTCCCGGTCAGGCTCCGCGCATCGTGGAAAACCAGATTACCTATCCGCTGACCACGACCATGCTGTCGGTGCCGGGAGCCAAGACGGTGCGCGGCTATTCGTTCTTCGGGGACTCGTTCGTTTACGTGCTGTTTGAGGATGGCACCGACTTGTACTGGGCGCGATCCCGTGTGCTGGAATACCTCAATCAGGTGCAGTCGCGATTGCCGCCATCCGCCAAGGCCACACTCGGACCGGACGCAACGGGCGTCGGCTGGATTTATCAGTATTCGCTGGTGGATCGCACGGGAACACAGGACGCGTCACAGCTGCGCGCCTTGCAGGACTGGTTTCTCAAATATGAATTGAAGACGGTGCCGAACGTCGCTGAGGTGGCGGCAGTCGGCGGCATGGTGCGTCAGTACCAGATCGTGCTCGATCCCGACAAACTGGCGGCCTACGGCATTTCGCACACCAAGGTGGTCAACGCAATCCAGCGCGCCAATCAGGAAGCGGGAGGCTCGGTGCTGGAACTGGGCGAAGCCGAATACATGGTGCGCGCCTCAGGCTATCTGCAATCACTCGACGACTTTCGCAAGGTGCCGTTGACCACTACTGACGCGGGCATCTCCGTGCGACTCGGCGACGTGGCACGCATCCAGGTCGGACCGGAAATGCGCCGTGGCATTGGCGAGCTGGATGGAGATGGTGAGGCGACCGGCGGCGTCATCGTGATGCGCTCCGGGAAGAACGCACTGGAAACCATTGCAGCGGTCAAGGTGAAGCTCGCGCAATTGCAGGCGAGTCTGCCAAAAGGCGTGGAGATTGTTCCCGTCTACGACCGCTCCGGGCTGATCAAACGCGCCGTCGACAACCTGGGCTACAAGCTGCTGGAAGAGTTTCTGGTGGTCGCCGTGGTGTGCTTCATCTTCCTGTTTCACCTGCGCTCGGCCTTTGTGGCCATCGTGTCACTGCCACTCGGTATTCTGGCGGCCTTCATCGTGATGCATTACCAAGGCGTCAACGCCAACATCATGTCGCTCGGCGGTATTGCCATTGCCATCGGCGCGATGGTGGATGCGGCGGTGGTAATGATCGAAAACGCCCACAAGCACCTGGAGCACTGGAACCACGCCCATCCGGGCGAAGCGCTCGCTGGCGAGGCGCGATGGCAAGTGATTGGCGATTCAGCGGCGGAGGTCGGCCCCGCGCTGTTCTTCTCGCTGTTGATCATCACGCTGTCGTTCGTGCCGGTGTTCACGCTGGAGGCGCAGGAGGGGCGTCTGTTTGCGCCGCTCGCCTTCACCAAGACCTACGCAATGGCGGCGGCGGCCGGGCTCTCGGTCACGCTGATTCCGGTGCTCATGGGCTACCTGATACGGGGCCGCATACCCGATGAAAAGACCAATCCGCTCAATCGCCTGCTGATAGCGATCTATCGTCCACTGCTCAACGCGGTGCTGGCTTGGCCCAAGCTCACGCTGGTGGCTGCTGCGGTGATACTGGGCTTGAGCGTGTGGCCGTTGCAGCACATCGGCGGCGAGTTCATGCCGCGTCTGGATGAGGGCGACATTCTCTATATGCCCTCTGCGTTGCCAGGGCTGTCTGCCGGTAAAGCGTCTGAGCTGTTGCAGCAAACGGATCGTCTGATCAAGACGGTGCCCGAGGTACTCAGTGTCTACGGTAAGGCGGGTCGCGCCGAGTCGGCGACTGACCCTGCGCCGCTCGAAATGTTTGAGACGACGATCCAGTTCAAACCACGCGATCAATGGCGACCCGGCATGACGCAGGACAAGCTGGTCGACGAGCTGGATCGCATCGTCAAGGTACCGGGTCTGGCCAACATCTGGGTACCACCGATCCGTAACCGCATCGACATGCTGGCTACCGGCATCAAGAGCCCGGTCGGTGTCAAAGTGGCAGGCACCGATCTCGCGGTGATTGATCGCATCACGGGCGAAATCGAGCGCGCACTGAAAGATGTGCCCGGTGTCAGCAGCGCGTTGGCCGAGCGGTTGACCGGAGGTCGCTACGTCGATGTGAACATTCGTCGTGACGACGCGGCACGTTTCGGCATGAACATCGCCGACGTGCAATCGGTCATCACCGCTGCCGTCGGTGGTGACAACGTTGGCGAGACGGTGGAGGGGTTGCAACGCTTTCCCATCAGCGTGCGCTATCCGCGCGAGATTCGCGATTCGCTGGAGAAGATTCGCAAGCTGCCGATGGTGAGCGAGCGTGGTGCGCGGCTGGTGCTCTCGGACGTGGCCGACATTCGCGTGACCGACGGCCCGCCAATGCTGCGCAGCGAGAACGCCCGGCTGTCGGGTTGGGTGTACGTGGACATTCGGGGCCGCGACCTGCGCTCAGCCGTCCAGGACATGCAGAAAGTCGTTTCCGAAAAGGTGGTGCTCCCTGCGGGCTATTCGGTGTCGTGGTCAGGGCAGTTTGAGTTTCTGGAGCGCGCGACCGCAAAACTCAAGGTGGTGGTGCCATTCACTTTGCTCATCATTCTGGTGCTCTTATACCTGACCTTCAAGCGCATGGATGAGGCGGTCCTGATCATGGCGACCCTGCCGTTCGCGCTGGTCGGTGGCATCTGGTTGCTCTATCTGCTCGGCTACAACCTGTCGGTGGCCGGTGCGGTGGGCTTCATCGCCCTCGCAGGGGTGTCTGCCGAGTTTGGCGTGATCATGCTGCTGTATCTCAAGCACGCGTGGGATGAACGCGTCGCTCAAGGCAAGACGAGCAATGAGGATTTGCTCGATGCGATTCGTGAAGGTGCCGTGCTGCGCGTGCGTCCGAAAGCGATGACGGTGGCCGTGATCCTCGCAGGCCTGTTCCCCATCATGTGGGGTACCGGCACGGGATCGGAGGTCATGCAGCGCATTGCAGCTCCGATGGTGGGCGGCATGATCACCGCGCCGCTGCTTTCAATGTTTGTAGTGCCTGCGGTTTATCTGTTGATGCGTCGGAAGCGTGAGCGACGACGACCGATCAACGCGCGCGGTACTGAGGCGGTCGCCGCCGTCGCGACGACCTCACCATGAGATTCTTTCGACGGCGTCGTGAGCGCGTGCGGCTATGAGAACAGCGCTGACACTTTCGTACAAAGCGGGTGTCAGGCTTTCGCCAAAATTGAAGACAAAGGGATTAAAAGTGCGGAACTTGTACAGCTTTACTAAATCCAATTGTTCAAGCGCGGGTGATCGGTTGAAAGAGGCGATAAACCACTCCGTTTGTAACAAGCTATGCGGTGCATCTAAAGTCGGCGATCATGAAAAGCTCGATTAAACACATCATCTGTAAAGGTCTGATCGGAGCGATCCTGTTCTTTCAGATGGCTGTTGCTGCCTACGCCTGCCCGAGCTTGGTCAAATCCGCTGCTAAAGCGTCAGCGGTTGCGATGACTGTCAGCACGCCGGTCGATTGTGATCAGATGCTTGATCCAGCGGCTCCCAGTGCCTGTTTGGCTTACTGTCACAGTCACGAACAAAGTGCCAATCACGCGGACGCACCGACATTACCTCCTGCGCTGTTAGTTGCGCTTTACTGGCTGGCGGCTCCTACGGTTTCTGAAGCTCTGACCCAGCCCCCTGAAACCAGCGTTCTCCACGCCGCCCAAGCGCCGCCGCACGCCATCCTGCACTGCTGCTTCCGCATTTAGAAGTCCCGACGACTTCGCGCTAACCGCCTAAACGGTGGTTCTTGCGCGTTCTTTGCGTTCGCCGTTCCCACGTCTTGCATGCTTTGAACGCCATGACCCGTCACGGCGCTGCGCAACCACTTAACCGCTAGTCGTCCGGATTCTATGTTTCACCCTATTTGCTAACCGTATTGGGCTGCACTGAGCATGCTCACCTGCACCGTGACATGACCGTCACTTACACCCTCTTCATAACTTTAAGGAACTCTCATGAAATACCTCGTCCCTATCCTGACTATCGTCGCAACCATCGGCTTTGCTGCCACGGTTTCAGCTGCCCCCGATTTCTCCACTATCAATCACCAGCGCACGGCCGCACAAGCGCGCCTTGCGCCTGCGATCCACGCAGATGCGATCGCGGCGCAAAGTAATCGCAAGTTGACGCTATGGCTCGACCACGGTCCACGCGCTGAAACGACCCCCTGGTTGAACCAGCAACGTCGGCTGCGCTTTGATGCGCAGAAGGAAGCGCGCCTTGCCAGAAGCGAGGCTCCAGCCACGCCCCCCGGCCGTTAGTCCCATTCAAATTCTTTAAGGAACGATCATGAAAAACCTCTCGCTCATCCTCTCTTTAGCCTTCAGTCTTGGCCTCGTGGCCCATGCCTTTGCGGCAGCAGATACAACGGCCACAGACCCTTCGAGCAAAGCAACCTACGAACAACGCAGTGAACAAACGCGTCAAGCCGAAGCTGCAGCCGCTTGCCGTGATCAAAAGTTGACATTGCAGCTCGATCATGGGCCTCGCGCCGCGACCACGCCGTGGCTGAACGAGCAACGTCGACTGAACTTTGAGGCGCAAAAACAAGCCTGCGTTGCACGAGCGATGCAAAACAAATAGCTGAAAACAACAGCTCTGCCCGGAAACGGGCATCAGGCAGTTCGCTGGTGCCATCACACTTATCTCATACTCAAACAAGGAAATCGCCATGAAACCTAACTACACAAATCCGCTTCTTGTTGCCCTGTTAGTAGCCTCATCGCTCGCACATGCACAGCCAAAAAAAGTAGACGAAATGAAAGGTATGGACATGCCTGCAACCATGCCGGGCAAAACGGCTGCGTCGCATACGGCGATCGGTGTCGTCAAAAAAGTGGATGCCAAATCCGGTTCGGTGACGCTTGCCCACGAGCCCGTGACAAGTCTCGATTGGCCTTCGATGACCATGGGCTTCAAAGTGAAGGACGCGATGCTGTTCGACAAACTTGTCGAAGGCAGGAAGATCGAATTCGTATTTACGCAGCAGGGGCGTGACTACGTTGTTGAATCGGTGAAGTAGCGCAGCGCGCATAACCATCGCACGTTCATTGGATCACACGAATAAGGAGACGCCGCATGCGCGATCACACGCAATCTACATCCAAGCCACGGCGGCGCTACCTGATTCTCGGGTGCTTACTAACACTCGCTTTAGCTGGATGCGCGACCACACGTATTGATCGACCAGCAACAACACCCGAGCCGCGCAGCGGCGCGGTGCGCCCCTTCGATCCTTCGCGCCTGAGCGTAGCGCTGGTACTCTCCGGCGGTTCCCTACGTGGCTTCGCACACGTCGGGGTTCTGCAGGCACTGGATGAATTGGGACTCTCCCCGGACTTGATTGTCGGTACAAGCGCCGGGAGTCTTGTTGGCGCGGGCTACGCGGCCGGACTTAACACGGGTCAGATCGAAGTCGCCATGCGCTCTCTCGACTGGTCCGTGATGTCCGAGTGGGTGCTTCCGCAGTTGGGGCAACCGTTCCTGAAAGGTGAACTGGGGCTGGTACGCGGGGAACGCCTGCAGCGGTTTGCCGATGCGTTGGTAGGGCAACGTCCAATAGAGGCGCTGCCCCGCCGGCTTGCCGTTGTGGCGACTGATCTGCAGTCTGGGGGGCCTGTCGTGTTCACGGCTGGCAACGTCGGACTGGCCGTGCGCGCTTCGTCGGCGATCCCCGGCGTGTTTGTGCCACCGGTGATTAATGGACGGCGCTACATCGACGGCCAGGTCAGCAGCCCGCTACCGGTGATCGCAGCACGCGCCCTAGGGGCCGATGCAGTGATCGCAGTCGATGTGACCTATCCTCCTGAAGACGCCCACATCACCATGTTGCCGGACGTCGTGTTCCAAGCATTCATGATTGCCAGTCAGCGATTGGTGAAGGTCGAACTTCAAGGCGCAGACTTGGTGATTCGACCACGCATTCCGCCGACCAACCAGCTCGGGATGGAAGATCGCAAAACACTGGTGGAGGCAGGACGGGCGGCAACACTTGAGCTTGCTGCCAGACTTCGTGAGATCATGAGCGACAGATCTTTGCGACAGTGACTAGCCCGCGCACCCGCCGCCACCACCTGTAACTAAGCAGACGACGAGTGCCCTCGAGGCGCGGTATTGCATTCCGTTCCAGCAGCGTCTGTGGATTTCGCCTAGCGATTATTTCGCGGCTTGCAGTGCTGTGACGACTATCGCTCCGTTGAGATTTTCAGCAACGAACGTGACTTTGTTGCCTACCTCCAACTTGTCGAGTAGCGATGCGTCTTTGACCTGGAACACCATCGTCATGCCGGGCATATCGAGATTCTTGATGGCTCCGTGTTTGAGCGTGACTTTTTTGCTGTCTTTGTCAATCTTGCGAACTTCGCCGTCAGACATGTCTTTCGCCACGGCGGCAGCCGTTGTTGCCGCTTGCGCAGCGGGCGGCTTGCTTTGATCCGGGTTTGTCTGCGCGATTGTGGATGTAGCCCAGACGCCCGTGGCGATAAGTGCGACAGCGATTGCGCGTGATTTCAGGGTTGTCATGACAAAATGTTCCTTAACTAGGATGGGTGAATTGCTGAGATGATTGCGTAAGCGTTGGGCTCAGGCAGCAAGCGGCGCACCTTTGGCGAGACGCCCGTGCTTTGCTGCCGTGATTAAAACGATTGTTGTGCTCTCGCTTAGCCGCCAGCGCGACTGGTTGCTTCCCATTGCGCGCGCTCTTCAGGCGTCATGGCGAGGCTGGGCTTGGGCGTGTTGTGTGGCAGATTGTCGGCGTGGACAAATTTGCCGTTGCGGAAGTCATAGCGATGCGGTTCCATGCGGATGCCGGCTTCACCACCGACTTCGCGGTAGCCGTCAGCCGACACGGGGTTCTTGCGCCATTCGGCCAGTTCTTTTTGCACTTGAGCGCGCGTTACCGTGCTCGGCATAGCGTGAAACTGCACTGTCCCTTCACCGCCGACAATGGTGGTGCCGTTCGTTGCCATCGCCGGAATTGCGATAGCAGCAGTGAGAGAAGCGAGGATGATTGATTTACGGATTGACATGATGTAGCTCCATGAGGGTTGGGTAGAAACTCACCCGACGAGTAAGGCTTGCCGGGGGTGACACAACGCTTGCATCACAGGAGGAAATGTAGGGTTCGAGCCACGACGGGGCGCTTGCCAGAACATTACAAATTGGTAATGTTGGGTCGACGCTTTGGCTGCGATACTTGTTACTCTAAACACGCTTCCTCCCCATTGACGACACGAACAAGCACGCCTATGAAACTCCTGATCATTGAAGATGAAGTCCGTGCTGCTGACTACCTAAAGCAAGGACTCAGTGAGAACGGGTACTCGGTGGAGGTCGCATACAACGGCACCGATGGATTGCATGCGGCGGCTAATGGTGACCATGATCTGATCATTCTGGACATCATGTTGCCCGGCATTGACGGCTTTGCCGTGTTGTCGGCCCTTAGAACCAACAAGACAACGCCGGTGTTGCTGCTCACTGCGAAGGGGCAAACCAACGACAAGGTGCGAGGCTTTGATCTGGGCGCAGATGACTATCTGGTGAAACCTTTTCAGTTCCCGGAATTGCTGGCCCGGGTACGGGCGCTGCTCAAGCGAGGCAAAGCAGCCACCAGCGACCCGGTGTTACGCGTCGCCGACTTGGAGGTGGATCCGGTGCGACATCGGGCCATTCGCTCAGGCAAGCGAATGGATCTAACTGCCAGGGAATTTGCGCTGTTGGCGCTATTGGTGCAGCGTACGGGCGAGGTGCTGTCCCGCACCCAAATCGCTTCACTGGTGTGGGATATCAACTTCGATTCAGACACGAACGTGGTGGAAGTTGCCATTCGCCGGTTGCGCGCCAAAGTCGATGACGAGTTTGAGCACAAGTTGATTCATACCGTGCGCGGCGTCGGCTATGTGCTCGAACATCGTGTGAACGCGTGATTGCCACTTCGTCGCCACTGCGCTCCCTCGCCGGCCGCATTGCACTTTCTGCGGCAGCACTCGGCATCGGCGTCATGCTCGTGGTCAGTGTGCTTGGATATCTATCGCTTTCGCGAGAACTCAAAGCACGTGCCACTGATGACATTGAAGCCAAGCGTGCGCTGTTGCAACACATCTTGTCTGAAATTCCGTCAGTCGCCGCTTTGACTACCGATCGTCATCGGTTAGATGACTTGCTGATCGGGCATGAAGACTTGCATCTGGCAGTGTTTGACGCTACAGGATCACACGTCATCGCCACTTATTCCCCATTGGCGCGTGATGCGTCGCCATTGATGCTGCAAGCGCTGACTGCGGCACGTTTGTCTGCCGAGAGTCCGATGCGTGAATGGATCGCACCTTCAGGCCAGCGTCTTCTCGTGATCGTGGGTACAGCACGACTGGCGAATGGTGAAATGCCGCAATTTGCGCTGCTTCAGGATCGGCAAGCAGACAGCAAATTGCTGTTCGGCTATGCGCGTGCTTTGGCCATCGCGTTACCGCTTGCACTGCTGATCGCCGTGGTCGGTGCGTGGCTGACGGCGCGGTCGGGACTTCGTCCCTTACGGCGGTTTGTTGACGTGACAAGCTCCGTCAGTTCGCAGTCTTTGGCCGGTCGCATCGACGTAAAGGGTATCCCTTCCGAGCTACGCGAACTCGCGAGTTCATTCAATTCGATGCTTATCAGGATTGATGAAGGCATGACGAGGTTGACACAGTTCTCTGGCGATTTGGCACACGAAATGCGTACGCCCGTAGCCACCCTGCTAGGTAGAACCCAAGTCACACTGTCGCAGACACGCGATGTGGAGGCGCTGCGTGACACGCTGGCAAGCAACGTCGAGGAGCTGGAGCGCCTGACGCGTTTGATCGCAGATATGCTCTTTCTTGCGCAGTCGGAACAGGACAAACGTTCGCTAAATCGTGAGATGGTGCAACTGGATGCCGAGGCTGCTCTGATCGCAGAGTTTTTGCTGGAAATCGCCCAGGATCGCCAAGTGAAAATCGAGGTGACCGGCAACGCATCGGTCAGCGCTAACCGGCTGCTGGTGCAGCGCGCCATTACCAATCTGCTGTCCAACGCGATTCGCCATGCCCGACCAATGACGACCATCGAGGTGATCATTGAACAATCTCAAACCATGGCGACACTTTCTGTCGTCAACGTGGGCAGCGCTATCGCGAATACTGATTTACTGCGCATATTTGAACGGTTCTACCGCGTCGATGCTGACCGTAGTCGCGATTCAGGTGGCGCGGGGCTTGGACTGGCCATCGTGCGCTCAATCATGAAAATGCACGACGGCACCGTTGTAGCCGAAAGTAGTGCGGACGGACACACGACCTTTCAGTTGCGATTCGCTGTCGAATGAACTGGCGAACTACGGCTGGGGCTTGTGATGACCGCTAGTCACGCGAACATTGAAATCGGCAGCCATAACCACGCTACCGGATGTTGTGTTTCAGGCGTTTATGATTGCCAGTCAGCGACTAGTGAAGGTCGAGCTTCAAGGCACAGATCTGGTGATCCGACCACGCATTCCGCCGAGCAACCAGCTCGGGATGGAGGATCAAAAAAACTGATGGAGGCAGGCAGAGCGGCAACGCTCGAGCTTGCGGCGCGATTGCAGCGCATTCAACTGATAGACACAGCGAAATGAATTGAGCCCGTGGTTAACAGCTTTTTGCTGAAACTCTCAATGAATCTTGGCCTATCGCATATTTTGTAGATTGTCGACTTTTGCTCTTTTTTGCCTCATGCCTGCATCAAATAGGCGTTTCAGCCAAAAGATGATGCGGCTCTATGCAACAGTGGTTCGAAAGATGAGCCTTGGCAATTCAGGACTACAGAAACCATACCTCTCAGACAGTCAGCGCGCACTCAACAGTTTCGTCGCAGCGGCGCTCACGGTTTAGCCGTCGCTTTCGCCAGCAGCACGCGAATGCTTGAGGGCGTGTCGTTCTTGTTCGTCCACATCCAGCAGTAGTCTTCTTTGCTCGGTGCCACGAGGGTTCCCTGCCGCTCGGATACGCCGTCCTGCTTCTCGGGGAAGGCGACGTCTTTACCCTGATGAAAGTGAATATTGAAGTTCAGCGGTGCTGACGCTTCGAATTCCCACGTCACGGCGCTACCCTTGAGCAGGTTTTCGCAAATCTCGACAAACTTGCCCGGTGCGATGGACTGCGTGCGCTCGAATTTGTTGGCCGCGTCCCATTTCACCTCGATGATTTCAGCGTGTGAACCGGCAATAATCACAAGTGCGGTCAACCCGCCTGTCGCTATTCGTGTAATCGCATGTAGCGGCAACATCATTTCGTTCCTCTCAATCGAAGTGCATTGGTAATCACGGATGCGGAACTCAGGCTCATCGCCAGCGCCGCGATCATGGGTGACAGCAGCCATCCGGTGAACGGGAATAGCACGCCGGCGGCCAGCGGCACGCCCAGCGCGTTGTAGACGAACGCAAAGCCCAGATTCTGCTTCATGTTGGTAATCGTATCTTGTGACAATTTGCGCGCAACAGAGATACCGCGTAGATCACCCTTGACCAAGGTCACCTGCGCGCTGTTCATCGCCACGTCGGTACCGGTGCCCATGGCGATCCCAATGTCGGCTTTCGCCAGTGCGGGTGCATCGTTGATGCCGTCGCCTGCCATCGCGACTACGCGGCCCGCCTTTTGGAAACGCTCAACCAGCGCCAGTTTGTCGGCCGGTTTCACTTCCCCATAAACCTCGTCAATGCCAAGGTGGGTGGCTACGGCTTTTGCGGTGGTCACGCCGTCACCGGTGGCCATTACCACGCGAATACCGCTGGCACGGAGCGTCGCCAGTGCTTCCGATGTGCTTGCCTTGATGGGATCAGACACCGCGATGAGCCCGACCAGTTGTTCCCTCACGGTCAGATACATCACACTCGCCCCCTGCTGCCGCAGCGCTTCCGCCTGCACGCCAAAATGCGCCACCGTTACGCCCAGCTCGTTCATCAGTGCCGTATTGCCCAAGGCCACGGGCTGCGAATCGATCACGCCGCGCACGCCGACGCCTGTGCTGGATTCAAAGCTATCGACGCGACTCAATGTCAACTTCTGTTCACGCGCCGCACGCACGATGGCCTCGGCCAGCGGATGCTCACTGCCCTGGTCAAGACTCGCAGCCAGGCGCAATATTTCGGTCTCTGTGTAACCGGTGACCGCAATTGCGAGATTGAACTTCGGTTTGCCCTCGGTGAGCGTACCTGTCTTGTCGACGATCAACGTGTCCACCTTGCGAAAGTTCTCGATGGCTGCCGCATCACGAAACAGCACGCCCTGTGTTGCCGCACGACCTGTAGCGACCATGACGGACATCGGCGTGGCCAGCCCCAGCGCACATGGACAGGCGATGATCAGCACCGATACCGCAGCGATCAGGCCGTAAACCCAACTCGGCTCTGGACCAAACACGCCCCAGACGAAGAAAGCAATGACGGCAATAGCGACGACCGCGACGACGAAGTACAAAGCCACTGAATCCGCCATGCGCTGCATCGGTGCACGCGAGCGCTGCGCCTGCGCCACCATCTGCACGATCTGCGCGAGCATGGTTTGCGCACCGACTTTTTGCGACTCGATAGTCAGCGCACCAGAGCCGTTCATAGTTGCACCGATGACGCTGTCACCCACGCGCTTGGTCACCGGGATCGGCTCACCCGTCAGCATCGATTCATCGACTGGGCTTTCACCATCGGTGACCACGCCGTCAACTGGCAACTTCTCTCCGGGGCGGACGCGAAGTTTGTCGCCGACATGAACGTGATTGAGCGGGATGTCTTCTTCGGTACCGTCGCTGTTGATGCGTCGTGCCGTTTTGGGTGCAAGCCCAAGCAATGACTTGATCGCGGCTGAGGTCTGTGAACGTGCCTTTAGCTCAAGAATCTGACCCAGCAAGGTCAGTGAAATGATCACCGCTGCCGCCTCGAAGTACACCGCGACGCGTCCCATCGACTGGAAGGCGGCGGGGAAGGCATTCGGTACGACCGTGGCAACGACGCTGTAGATAAAGGCCGCACCGGTGCCAATCGAGATCAGCGTCCACATGTTCGGACTTCGGTTAATGACGGACTGCGCGCCGCGTTCAAAGAAGGGCCAACCCGCCCACAGCACGACCGGCACCGTGAGCACCAGCTCAATCCAGCTTTGTGTCGCCATCGCGAACCATCCGAATTGATGACCGAACATCGCCAACACGGTCACGACCAACGTCAACGGTAGCGTCCACCAGAAACGTCGCATGAAATCAACCAACTCCGGGTTGTCTTCTTCCTCCAGACTCGGCATTTCCGGCTCCAGCGCCATGCCGCACTTCGGGCAGGTGCCCGGATGATCCTGACGAATCTCTGGATGCATGGGGCAGGTATACATCGCAGCAATCGTTGCAACGGCACCCATCATCGGCGTAGCTGGCTTGGATGCCAGATACTTGGCTGGATCAGCCGCAAACTTGGTCTTGCAACCGGCGCTACAGAGGAAATACATCTTCGCGCCGTGTTCGTGCTGGTGCGCCGACTGTTCGGTCACGGTCATACCGCACACGGGATCCTTCAGCGGTGTGTCGGTAGACACAGGCGCTGCATGCGCGTGCCCGCCGCTACAACAGGAACCTGTGTGTGCATTAGTTGTGACGGGCTTGGATTCAGTTTGAAGATGATTCATAGAGACCCCTTGGGCGCGGACGGTCTGGACATTCGACGGACAAACGAAGCGTAAACTCCGTACTCGACCCCAGAGTCAAGCCCTTTATGAGATCTGTTTCCGACGCTCCAAATACGATGACACTGACCATAGGTCGGCTGGCCAAAGCGGCTGACGTGGGCGTCGAAACGATCCGGTACTATCAGGCACGTGGGTTGTTGCCAGTGCCAGCGGCTCAAGGGGCTTATCGACGCTATTCCGCAGACTTGGTGGGCCGGATTCGTTTCATCAAGCGCGGGCAGGAACTGGGGCTGACCTTGGCGGAGATTGGGGAACTGCTGCGATTGGAGGACGGCACTGATCGCCCCTCGATCCGCCGTATCGCCAATGCACGACTGGTTCAGATCAATCAAAAGATCACTGACCTGATGCGTATGCGGGCCGTACTGACTCATCTGGTGAATCAGTGCGAACATACGAAACGAAATTTGCCGTGTCCGATCATTGCTACCCTTTCTGACAACGCCAACACCGCCAACGTCTAGGGCTTAGCGTTTCTTTCGAGATTTTGCGCGCGCATCGGGCCGACGCGTAGGGCGCAGTTTTCGGTGACGAAAAGCAAGCCAGCCGATGCCTGCAACAATCGCGATGACCATTGCTGCCATCAGCGGTGCAGCCTTGACCAGCAGCTCAGCCGGTGCATCCAGAATAGCCCTGTACTCGTGCGGCATAATCGTCAGACAGAGTTAAACCCGCACGGCGGAACGGGCAAGTTCGTTGCCTGTCATATGTGCGAGTGCCCAACCCGATCTCGCTGCGATTGCAGCAATGGCGAGCGCGAATAGACAGGGGCCGTCGGTACCAAGCCAGCGCGCGAAAAACGCCACTGACATGATCGCCACGCCAACGATGACGAAACTGGCCACCTCGAACCAGCGATGCGATGCGAGCAGCGACCGAACAGTTGTCGCTCCAGTCGCTAAAACAGATACCGCAAGTACCATCAGCATCACGGGGGGCGACAGGCTGTTTCCATCCCACAAGCCAGCCCGCAAGCCGACGATCATCGCGATCACTGCAAGCGCTGCAAGCAAGGATGCAGCGCCGACGACCCAGCACTCAATGGCGCTGCGAACCAGGTCAATCGCCTCACGGCTCTCTGTCTGAGTTCGTGCCGTGCAGATGGCGAGCATCGCACCGCTCGCCAGCAAAATGCAGTCACGAGCAGCGATACCGGAGAACAGCGCAATTGCCACGCCCCCCCACGGCAACGCACTAAACCAGCGTTGGGTGCGCATCGTGTCGCGCGCTACTTGCTGGGTTCTATCGCGGTGACCACATACGCGCCACCTTCGCTGATGACCTTGAACTTGATCTTATCACCCGCCTGGACTTTATCGAGCATTGAGGCGTCCTTGACCTGAAACACCATGGTCATGCCCGGCATGTCCAGATTTTTGATCGCCTCGTGCTTCAGCGTAACTTTTTTCGCCTCTTTGTCGACTTTGCGGACTTCCGCGTTGGTCATGTCAGCGTCGGCCATCGCCATACCTTTCATCGGCTCCGCTTTCATTTGATCGTGGTTTTTGCCTTCAGCGAAGGCTGCGCCCGACAATGCAATGGCGACCACCGCAGCAGCGGCGAGAGCAATCGATGAATTTCTGGTGGTTTTCATGTGAGATGTCCTTTGGGGTTTGATTTAGATTAGTACGATTGAAAAACGCTGGTGGCCCCGTTGTGGAGAACCAGCAGCACGTTGTACGGTTCGGTCTTGTGGTCGAACGCTTCGCCGTCCATGCCAGGAGACCCTAGCGGCATGCCCGGTACACTGAGTCCCAATGCTTTCGGCCGTTCCTTGAGTAGGCGCTGAATTTCCCGCGCAGGTACATGGCCCTCGATCACGTAGTCGTCAATCTTCGCGGTATGGCAGGACGCCAGCTTTGGCGGCATGCCAAATTCAGTACGCTTTGCTGCGTTACCCGTGTCAAAGGATCTCACCCGAAAGCCATTGGTTCTCAGATGGCTAATCCAGTCGTTGCAACAGCCACAGGTCGGGCTCTTCCAGACTTCGATCAGCGGTGCTTCGTGTGCCCAGGACGTCATGGGCAACGCCGCCACGCTAACGAGGCCCGTCAACAGGTATCTGCGCGTAGTAGAAAACCCGCTAGTGCTTGTGCGCATGTCCGTCGCCTTTCATTGCTACGACCTTGATCTTTCCGACCATGCCCGCCTGGTAGTGGCCAGCAATCAAACAGGCGAAGTCGAAATCCCCGGCCTTGTTGAAGTTCCAGATGATCTCGCCGGTCTTTCCTGCACCGACGTGCGCCATGTACGGCTCGTCGTGCTCCATGGTCGGGAACTTCACCATCATGGCAGCATGCTCATCAAGCTCCTTCTTCGTGCCGATGACCAGCTCATGCATGATCTTGCCGGTGTTCTTCACCACAAACTTCACGGTTTCGCCTTGCTTGACTTCAACGTTGTCAGGCGTGAACCGCATGGCGTCCGTCATAGTGAGGGTGACCGTGCGTTTAACCGCTTTCGCGTCACCGGCGATCCCCCACTCCTTCTGTTCCTTCTTTACAGGGCCCGCTCTCTTGGAATGGTCTTCATCGCCGTGGGCATAGGAGATGGTCGTAGCGGTGAGTGCGAACAGTGCTGTGCCGATAATTTTGCTGAGTTGATGCATGATGGACTCTCTTTCGTTAGTTGAATAAATGTCGTTACGTCTGCAGGCAGGGTTCAATGCCCCATGCCCGCGTGGGATTTGGGTTTTCGTACCTGTACTTCGACTTGCTTGGCGGGCATGCGCTCAACGGGCATCGAGCCTTGTGCCGGTGCACTTGCTTCGGCCTTAAAGCGCGCCGGGTCAGGCAAGGAGCCCGTCCACTCGTAGGCCACTTCGCCGGGCGGGTGCTTGTACCAACCCGGATCGGAGTAATCGCCCGGCTTCTGCTCTTTGCGCACCTTCACCATGCTGAACATGCCACCCATGCCGACCGAGCCGAAGGGGCCTTTGCCGGTCATCATGGCCGCTGTGTTGTCCGGCAGCGGCATCTCCATTTCGGTCATGTCCTTCATACCGCGCTCGCCCATGGCCATGTAGTCCGGGATGAGCTTGGTGATCTGCTTGGCAATGCCGCGATGATCAACACCGATCAGCGTCGGTACGTCATGGCCCATCGCGTTCATTGTGTGATGGCTCTTGTGGCAGTGGAACGCCCAATCACCGGGTTCGTCCGCCAGAAATTCGATCTGGCGCATCTGGCCGACGGCGACATCCTCGGTCACTTCATAACGTCGCGTCGACTTCGGCGTCGGCCCACCGTCCGTACCGGTCACCAGAAATTCATGACCGTGCAGATGGATCGGGTGATTGGTCATCGTCAAATTGCCGATGCGGATGCGTACCTTGTCATTGAGACGCACGTTGAGCGAATCGATCCCTGGAAAGATGCGACTGTTCCAGCTCCATAGATTGAAGTCGAGCATGGTCATGATCTTTGGCGTGTAAGCACCAGGATCCACGTCGTAGGCATTGAGCAGAAACACAAAGTCGCGATCCACCGGATCAATCAACGGATGCTTGTCCTTCGGATGCGTGATCCAGAAGCCCATCATCCCCATCGCCATCTGCACCATTTCGTCCGCATGCGGGTGATACATGAAGGTGCCGGGACGCCGCGCGACGAACTCGTAGACGAAGGTTTTGCCCGGAGCAATGCCGGGTTGATTGAGCCCGGTGACACCGTCCATCCCGTTGGGCAGACGCTGGCCGTGCCAGTGGACGCTAGTCAGTTCTCCAAGTTTGTTGGTGACGAAGATGCGCACACGGTCGCCTTCGACCACCTCAATGGTCGGCCCTGGGCTCTGTCCGTTGTAACCCCACAGGTGCGCCTTGAAACCCTCACACATTTCGCGAACGACCGGCTCAGCGACGAGGTGGAATTCCTTGACCCCGTTGTTCATGCGCCACGGCAATGTCCAGCCGTTCAGCGTGACCACGGGGTTGTAGGGTCGTCCTGTCTTGGGCACGAGTGGAGCCATGGTGTCGGGCTTCATTTGCATGACTGGTTCCGGGAGTGCTGCCATCGCAACACGGCTGACCGATGCGGCAGCCACCGCACCACCCGCAATCCCGGCGATGCCAGCGGAGCGTAAAAAGTCTCGTCTTGAACTCATAAAGCAATCCTTGAGTACGTGGGTTCGTCAATGTTGAATCTGGCGACAGACGCGGGTGAATATTCAGTGCCCAGCATCGCCGCCTCCACCCTTGGCCGGCGTAGCGCCAGCGCTCGACATCGTCATGGGTTTGCCAAGAATCGACGATTGCAACGCCGCGTCAGCGAGCCAGAATTGCTGTTGCGCATTGATGGCAGCGATGACGCTGGCGATTTGGTCGCGGGAGTCGGCCAGCAGCTCGAACACGCCAATCAGCATGCCGTTGTAACGAAGCGTGTTCTCTTCCGCGATAAGCTTGCGCAGCGGCACAATTTCATCGCGATAGTGCTTCGCGATGTCGTAGGTCGTGCGATACGCCGAATAGCTCTCACGCAGGTTCGATCCTGCGGCACGCATGGTACCTTCAAGACGATTGGTTGAGGCAAGCATTTGCGCGCTCATGGCGTCGCGCTGCAACCCACCCCAGTCGAATAGCGGCAACTTCACCGCGACTTCCAGGCCACGCGCATTGGTGCGATGCCCGTCCGCACGCTCGACGGCGGTATTGCGAATCAAGCTGAGTTCGATGTCCGTAAAGCTGGTGATCGCTGCGAGGCCTTGCGCGACTGCCGCTGTGTTGAGCGCCGCTTGCGCCATCCTGATGTCAAGTCGTCCGCGACTTGCAGCGCTACTCACGTCCTCACCTGTGCGGGGATTCGCTGGAATATCTGGCAACCGTTCGGGCAGTTTCAGTTGCTGTGCTTGCGCATCCGTCAGTCCAAGGCTACGCGCCAGCGCCTCGCGACTGGCGGTTGCCGCATGCGATGCGCTGGCGAGCTGCGCTGTGGCGTCGGCGTAAAACGCCTGCTGCCGCGCACGCTGGAGCTTGTTGAAGTTGCCAACGGCCAACATGCGGCGCGCGAGTTCTGCGCTCGCCTCTGCGGAATCACTCACCTGCTGCGCGTACGAGAGCGCTTGCTGCGCGGCAACGGCTGTAACCCATGCCTGCCGGACTTGCGTCACATTGTCGACCACGTCAACGGCCAGTTGTAGCTGCACTTGCTCCATGCGGCTCTGGGCGTTGCGATAGCGCTGCGGTAACGTCAGCAAGTCGAGCAACCCGAACGCGAGCATGCGCCCGATGTCGGTTTCGGTGGGTGTGCGAAGTCGTTCCAGCGTCAGAATGGGGTTTGGCAAACGCCCTGCCTGCGCCGCATTCGCCGCTTCAGTCCAGCTTTGCGCAAGCAACGCTTGCATGGCCGGACTGTTCACCACCGCCAAGTGGACGGCATCGTCAGGACTTAGCGGTTTGGCGAGGAGTGCGGCAGCCGTGCTCCGCAATTCGCTGCGAGCCTGGTCGGTTTGCGCAAGCGTGAGCTTGCCACCGGTCAGTCCGCCAACGTCTCGATCTGCGCGCGCAATTGCCTTGTTGACATCCACGGTCGCGCATCCGACGAGAAACAGGAGGCCAGCACCGCCGACTGCCAATGCTGCACGTCGAAATCTGAACGCATGCGCCGTTATGGCTTGCCCTTTGTGTGGATTGGCGGTCATGGCTTCACTCCGTGTCCGGCGTGCGGATTGGCGGCGGCGGGTACAGCAGGCGGCACCGTCGCGCTAGGCGCGGTAGTTGCCGGAGTATCAGGAGTTTGCGATTCCTTGAGATAAGTACGCCACCCACCAATGCGCGCAACCGTGTCGTTCGCGTCGCGCCATGAACCGAGCTTTTGGTCGGTCATGGGCTTGTAACGGGACAGCACCGAGTCGAACCTAAGGGGAACGGTCGTACCACTCGCAGCAGGACGGGCATCAGGGTCGGCTAAACCGGTTGACGGCGCGATTGTGGCTACCGGCGGCGTCGGAGCCATTGGCTTGGTGTGGACGTGTTGAGCTTGCGCAAGGCCAATCGACAAGAGCATTGCGCCGACACCAGCTACAGCAGCGGAGCGCTTAGGCCGCACGCCCGAAAGTTGGGAGACAGAAAAAGACATGAGTAACCTCGAAACGCACCGCCAAGCCGAGCATCAGGTTTGGGCGGATTTGTCGAAGGGCACGCCGCAAATGTTGCAGCGTGGACGAGCGTCTATTCCGGCTGTGAACGAATCACAACCGGAACGGCGTGGCTAGGCTCGTGGGGGTCGTTCTAGACCATTCGCGACATTGCGTACGCGAGGAACTGCTACTTGAGGGAAGGAGGTCGATTCGCCTGCTGGGATATCGACGGCGACGGTTTCGTTGGTGAGCACGACACTGCACAGATGGCACGCGGCGCAGGCCGCACATTTCACCCGACTGGCGTCTTGTGGCCCACCGTCTTTGGGATACCCATTCGCCACCGAATCGGCACTATGATGGCCGTTATTGCGTTCGCCCGCTTGATGCGCCACCGAGTCACCGTGGTGTTGACGCGACGCAGAAACACTCATCTCAACTGACGCGAGCGGTTTCGCCCGATGACATGCACCGAATGACGCAACAGCCATAGCTTGCGCGCTGAGCGTCAGGCTCAGTAGCAGCAACAGGCAGCGGCGAAATTGGCGAAAAAGGTTCATAGATCAGCAACAAGTCTAGCTGAGATTTGACTGAGGCTACAAAGTTCCGGACAGCAAAGACCTTGGCAAATCACCATGCGGGTGGGCAGTTGCCGCAAAAATACCGGGGAGAAATGCGATTTGCGCGCGACCAGGGCGCACTGATTGAGCGTAATTCCTGCACGAACAACTCATTACTGAAACCCACATTTTTGATACGCTTGCAATACCATTTACCGGAAAGTCGACTTCTTCGCTTTCGCTTACGTTGCCCCAATGCAGAATGGCTTTTGCGAAAAAGTTGATTGCGTCGTTCCCGACCTCTACTCGGTAGCAGTGGCCGGACGACGCAAATCGCGATCACCGCAGTCGCACGCTACTTGATCGTAAACCGTAGCGTACCTGCCGCCTTGCCTTCCGGCGTGACCACAACAACAGCTTTGGTGCCGGCGGCAACGTTGAACTTGCCTTTGGCCTCCAGCTTGGTATCACCGGCTGGTGCCAGATCGGCCTCAAATTTTTCAGTGCCGCTCAGCAGCGTAATTTTGCCTTTAGCGCCCTTGGCCGACATCGGTTTGCCGTGATCGCTTAAATACACCGTGATGAGATCAGGTTTCGCCACCAGTTCGGCGTCGAAGGCTTTGCCTTCCGATACGATCCCGCCGAACTTGGGTTTGTGATCATCGCCGTGTCCGCCTGCTGCAAATGCGGTTGGCGCTGCAACAAGGGCGAGAGCCAGCGCAAGGGCAATGTGTCGTGATTTCTGTTTCATGATGTTTCCTTTCGGGTGAGTAAAAAATGTAGAAGTTGCAGAAGCGGTGCCAGCGCGACAAACGACAAACGTTCACCGGCAGTTCAACGTTATTGCGCAACGACGGGTGAGCGTGGATCAATAAAGTTGCAACCATCTTCCGTGTGTTCGCAGGGCTTCGTTTCAAGTTGCAGCGTCGTGTGAAAGACTTTGAACTGATCAGCGAGCTTGATCTTGATCACATCAATAAGCGCATCGGGTACGGCAGTGCCATCATGCACCACGTGCGCCGTCAGGCTCGTCTTGCCGCTGGTCAACGCCCAGATGTGCAGATCGTGCACGCTGACGACACCGGGTGTGCTCGCGATCAATTGACCGACCGCCGCGACATCCACGCCGTCCGGCACGCCTTCCAACAGGATGTTCATGCTTTCTTTGAGCAGTTGCCAGGTGCGTGGTAGCACCCACAGGCCGATACCTACGGCCACCACAGCATCTACCCACGTCCAGCCGCTGAATTTGATAACGAGGGCCGCTGCGATCACCCCGATGGAGCCGAGCATGTCACTCCACACTTCAAGGTACGCCCCTTTCATGTTGAGACTGCTGTCCTTGCCGCCCGACAGTATTCGCATGCTGATCAGATTGACGACAAGGCCAACGGCCGCGACCACCATCATTCCGGTCGACTCCACCGCCACCGGATTACGAAAGCGTTGATACGCCTCATAGAGGATGTAAATCGCTACGCCAAATAACAGCAAGGCATTGAATGCCGCCGCCAGAATTTCGAAACGGTGATAGCCAAACGTGCGCTTCGCATCCGCTGGACGACGCGCAATCCGCACAGCCGCCAACGCCACGGCCAACGCCGCTGCGTCAGTGAACATATGCGCGGCGTCGGCCAGTAAGGCAAGGCTATTGAGCAACAGGCCCGCCACCACTTCTGCCAGCAAAAAGCTGGATGTCAGCCCGAGTGCCCACCACAGGGAGCGCTCGTTCTGATTGGCCGGAATGGCGTGGTTGTGTTCGGTACTCATGGTTTTGCGGCTTTCAGCTCGGCGGTTGCCAGCGGGTGGGGCGGATCGGCGCTGACATCCAGTGTTGCTTCATCCGGTTTGTGCGCGAGGCGATACAACAACGGCAGCACCAGCAGGGTGAGCAGCGTCGACGACAAGATGCCGCCAATAACCACCGTTGCCAGCGGTCGTTGCACCTCCGCACCCGTGCCGGTGGCAATCGCCATTGGGATGAACCCAAGCGATGCCACCAACGCCGTCATCAGCACTGGACGCAGCCGGGTCAGCGCCCCTTCGTTGATCGCTTCATCTAATCCCATACCTTCCTCGCGCAGACTGCGGATGTAGGAGATCATCACGAGTCCGTTGAGTACGGCGACGCCGCACAGTGCGATGAAACCAATCGCCGCAGAAATCGACAATGGGATGCCACGCAGCCACAGCGCGAGGATGCCGCCCGTGAGCGCAAACGGAATCCCGGTGAACACCAGTAAACCATCCTTCACGTTGCCGAACATCGCGAAGAGCAACACAAACACCAGCAGCAGTGCGACCGGAACGACAATTTCTAGGCGCTTCTTTGCCGACTGCAATTGCTCGAACGTGCCTCCCCAGGTCGTCCAGTAACCCGTCGGCACTTTCACCTGTTGATCAAGCGCTTGTTGTGCCTCGGCAACGAAAGAGCCGATGTCGCGATCACGGACGTTGGCCGTGACTACGACGCGGCGCTTGCCGTTCTCCCGGCTGATCTGGTTCGGGCCGGGGGCGATGTCAAATTTGGCCAACTCACCCAATAGCACATAGCTCGCGCGCGCGCCTTCGGCCATCGGCAACCGGATCGGGATTTGCCTGATCGACTCCAGATTGGTACGCAGGTTTTCCGGGAGACGCACGATCACGTCGAAACGACGATCTCCCTGAAACAGCAGGCCCGCCTCGCGACCGCCGACCGCAATCGACAACGCATCCTGCACGTCGTTCACGTTCAGGCCCAGTCGCGCAATCTTCGCACGATCAATATTCACCGTAAGCATGGGTAGCCCAGTCGTCTGCTCAACTTTGACATCTTTGGCCCCTGAGATGCCGCCGATCACTTTCGATATTTGCTCCGCAGTCTGATTCATCACGTCCATGTCGTCACCAAACACCTTCACCGCCACATCGCTACGAACGCCAGAGATCAGCTCGTTGAAGCGCATCTGGATAGGCTGGGTGAATTCATAGTTGTTGCCCGGCAGCTTTTCTACGGCGGCTTGAATGGCAGCAACCAGATCGGCTTTGCTGCGCTTGGGATCAGGCCACTCTGACTGCGGTTTGAGCATCACGAAGTTGTCAGCCACGTTCGGTGGCATCGGGTCGGTTGCCACTTCCGCCGTACCAATCTTGGCAAATATCTTGTCAACTTCCGGGAACGCTTTGACGGTACGTTCCAGCTCCGCCTGCATCTCTACCGCCTGAGTCAAGCTGGTGCCTGGAATGCGAAGTGCGTGCAGCGCAATGTCGCCCTCGTTGAGGCTCGGGATGAATTCGCTGCCCATGCGTGTCGCCATCAGACCACTCAGAACAATGGAAACAACCGCTAACGTCAGCACGATGGGTTTATTCAGCATCGCCCAGTTCAGCAACGGGCTATAGCCGCGCTTAGCCCAACCCATCAGTCGGTTTTCTTTCTCGCCCACTTTGTTGCCTATGAGCAGCGCGACAGCCGCAGGAATGAAAGTGACCGAGAGAATCATTGCGCCGATCAACGCCGCGACAACCGTAAACGCCATCGGGTGAAACATGCGCCCTTCAACCCCGGTGAGAGTGAAGATCGGCAGATACACCACCATGATGATCAACTGACCGTAGATCAGTGGTCGACGGGATTCTTTTGCGGCAACGAATACTTCATGAAAGCGTTCATCCCGCGTCAAATTGCGCCCGAAGTGCGCTTGTGCGTGGGCAAGCCGCCGCACACAATTCTCGACAATCACCACCGCGCCATCGATGATGATGCCGAAGTCCAGCGCACCCAGGCTCATCAGATTGGCGCTGACCTTGTTGTTGACCATACCGGTGAACGTGAACAGCATCGATAACGGAATCACCATCGCCGTGATGATTGCCGCGCGAATATTGCCTAGGAACAGAAACAGGATCGCGATGACCAGCAGCGCGCCTTCGAGCAGGTTTTTCTTGACCGTCGCAATGGCCTTGTCAATCAGAATGGTGCGGTCGTAAACCGTTTGCGCAATCACGCCTTTGGGCAGTGATTTACTGATTTCCCGCATCTTCTTGTCGACCGCCTGCGACACTGTTCGACTGTTTTCGCCGAGCAGCATGAAGACGGTGCCAAGCACCACCTCGCGCCCGTTTTCAGTAGCGGCACCGGTGCGCAGCTCTTTGCCGATCATCACATCGGCAACGTCCTTGATCTTGATCGGCACACCCTGGGGCGCGCTGATCACGATATTGCCGATGTCCTCCAGGCTGGCGACCTGACCCGGTGCTCGAATCAGGTACTGCTCGCCGCGCCGCTCGATATAGCCCGCGCCCATATTGCCGTTATTGCGCTCCAGCGCCTGAACCAGATCGGAAAGCGCCAGACCCTGTGCCATCAGGCGATCAGGGAAGGGCGCGACCTGAAACTCCTTGGCGAAACCACCGATGGTGTTGATTTCGGTGACGCCGGGAACGTTGCGAAGCTGCGGCTTGATGATCCAGTCCTGAATCTCGCGAAGATCGGTGGGCGTGTACGGCTTGCCGTCGGCCTTCACCGCGCCGTCTTTCGCCTCCACCGTCCACATGTAGATTTCACCGAGACCGGTAGCGATGGGGCCAAGCGCGGGCACGACACCCGGTGGCAATTTTTCCTTCGCTTCCTGAATCCGCTCGTTGATCAATTGGCGAGCAAAGAAGATATCAGTGCCATCTTCAAAAATCACCGTGACTTGCGACAAGCCGTAGCGCGACAGCGAGCGGGTTTCCGAGAGTTTGGGAAGACCCGCCATGGCGGTTTCAATCGGATACGTGATTCGCTGCTCGGATTCGAGCGGCGAGTAACCCGGAGCGGACGTGTTGATTTGCACCTGCACGTTGGTAATGTCGGGCACGGCGTCAATCGGCAAGCGTTGGTAGTTGTATACCCCCAGCGCTGCCATCCCGAGCACGGCCAGCAGCACCAGCCAGCGCTGCTCAATAGAAAAGCGGATCAGTTTCTCAAACATGAATCTGCATCCTCTCAGTGGTCATGGCTGGCACTGGCTTTGCCAATGTCCGCCTTGATCACGTAGCTGTTGCGCGCAGCGATTTTCTCGCCGACTTCCAGTCCCTGGGTGATCTCCACCATCTTGCCGTCGCTGCGTCCCGTGACAACGGGGCGAGCCTCGAAGTTGTCGCCGTAGCGACCAAACACGACCGGTGCATCGCGCAGGGTTTGCAACGCGTCCACCGAGATTGCCATGGGCACGGTGACCTCATCGGCGACCAGTTCCACCGTCACCGGCAGTCCCGGATGCCAGACGCCTTTCGGATTGGGCAACACGATGCGGGCAGGGGCGGTGCGCGTCTGATTGCCGATCAGCGCCCCGACGTAGGAGACCGTTCCAGTCGCACTTGCCTCAAACGCCGTGGACTTGACCGTGGCTTTCTGTCCGGCCTTGATGGTGTTCAAGTCTTTGGCATAGATGTTGAGATCAACCCACACCGTAGACAAATCAGCCACGGTAAAGATCGTCGCGTCGTCCTTGACGACTTCGCCGACCGAGATTTTTTTGGTGGTGATCACGCCATCAATCGGAGAGCGAATTTCGTAGCTGGTCAAACGACCCGCGCTGGAGGTCAATGCACCGAGTGAGGCGAGTTTCTGGCGCGCCAGTTGCTCCGCAATCTCCGCTTCCTGCAGCGCCTGCTGCGCCTGCAAGTAATCTTGCTGCGCAGAAATCTTTTCTTCCCAGAGTTTCTTCTCGCGGTCGAAGGTTCCCCGCGCCATGGCAAGGCGTTTGCCGGTCGCCTGCAATTCACTCCTTTGATCCGCGAGCGTCTGGCTCGATACCACCGCCAGCACCTGTCCTCGACGAACGCGGTCACCGACGTTGACGGACACCGATTCCACCAAACCCGTAAGCCGTGGAACGACCTGCACCGAGCGATCCTGATTGAGTCCGACCTCGCCCGTTAGCTGCAACAAGGATTTGATACTGGCCGGGCCGACAGCGGCCACTTCCACGCCGCTGCTTTTCATTTGAGCGTCGGTCAGCGTCACCCGTGCTTCGACCTGTTCATAGTCGAAGGCGTACGGTTTGCCGTCGTACTGCGAGAAGACTTGCACCGCGAATGAATGCGGCTCCTCAACCGTGCCCTTGGCTTTGAGATAGTCCCGCTCAGGCGCAAATATGAATTCTTGCGGCTTACGTCCGAGCCGCTCGATGGTGGCCGTTACTTTGCTTAAGTTAGGTGCGATGGGCTTGCCATCCTTGTAGGTATAGATGCGAAACTCGGGCTCAATACCCGTTTCAAAGATCGTTATCTCAAGGCCATAGCCCGCTTCTACGAACAGCTTGCCCCCCTTGGGGCCCTTGGTGGGCGTCCCTGCCTTGCCTTCGGCATCGCTGTGTCCCGCGTGGGCTTTGTGTTCGCCCGTTTTGGCCTCTGTGTGAGCCCCAGCCCCGTGACCGTGGCCGTCGTCCTTCGGTTTCTCGGTTCGCAGCAAATACGCGCCTGCACCCGCTCCAATGGCTAGTATCACCAGAACCGTGATCAGCTGTTTCTTGCCATGACTCATCACGGATTGCATAAATTGCGGTGCCATCATTCATTCCTATTGCTTTTGCTCAATGGACGAGTCGCCCAGCAAGCGTTCTATTTCGGTCGCAGCACGATGCGTTTCCGCCAACGCGCGCAGGTATTGCGTACGGGCCTGAATCAGTGTGCGCTGCGCGTCCAGCGTTTCCAGAAAGCTGAATTTGCCCGCATCAAACCCCTTGCCAGCTGCCTCATAAGCGCTGAGTGCACCAGGCAGCACTTCGTTGCGCAATGCGTCCACCTCGGTGCGCGCGGTTAACAGACGCTCACGCGCTTGCAATACTTCGCTTTGCAGACGCAGGCGATTGGCAACGATCTCGTCGCGCGCTTTGTCTTCACGCCGCAGTGCCTCCAGCAGATTGCCCTGATTGCCATCGAAGAACGGCAGCGGCACCGATACGCCAAAGAGGATCTGATTGGTCGACTCCGGTGCGCGCTTGACGCCCAGACTGATCGTGGGGTCTGGCGTGCGTTTGGTCTGCTCAACACGGGTCAGTGCCACGCGACGCTGAAGCTCGACTTCGGTCCGACGCAAGCTCGGAGACGCGATGACGCGTTGATCAAGTGTTGCCATCGTTGGCACTTCCGGCACATCGACGACTGCACCATCGACCCGCTCAAATCGGGGCGTCGCGTTGCCCCACAATGAAGACAGTTTCTGACGGGCGATGCGCAGGTCGCCTTGCGCCTGCGACAGTTCCACTTTCGCCTGAGCTTCGGCCACGCGCGCTTTAGTCTCTTCTACCGGTGAGATTTTTCCAGCAATCACGCGCTTGCCTGTGAGGTCGGTTACGCGCTGGGTGAGCGATAGCGTTTCCTGCGCCAGGCGAATACGCTCTTGCGCCGTGAGCACATCAAAGAACGCGCCAATCACTGCGGCACGCACTTCGCTTTGCCGCTGCGTTAACTCGGCCGCAGCCAGTTCCCGACCGCGCTGCGATGCATCAATGCGTGCTTGCCGCTTGCCACCCATTTCGATGGGCAGATTGATCTGCAAAGCACTCGTGCGGGTGGCACTGCGTGTGTCCTCCTGCACAAAGGAAAGCTCAGGATTCGGACGCGTCTGGCCTTGAATCACCGCGCCCTCGGTCGCGGCATATTCGCGCCGCGCGATTGCGATGTCTGGATTGTTCGCCAGCGCGATTCGGATCGCAGCGGCTAACGTGAGTGCGGCTGCGGGCTCGATAGCCGGGGCGTAGGCAGCGGCATTGCTGGAACCAACGTCGGGTAACGCCGGCTGTGCCGAAGTAACCCCTGAAACGATTGAAAAGACCGCAATAGTGAGCGGCAATGACACCGAATGAAACGCAGGTCTGCGCATCGAATTCTCCTGATTGTTAAAACAAAAAAGGACGAACTCGGCGAGGCGTTAGCTACACGTAAATCCTAAAGATGGATGAGCAGTCGAACTCGCCGAGTCAGGCGAGTTGCAACCACTTGGGACGTTCGGGCCGAAGGGCCGTGACGCGGTCTTTATGGTCTGCGCTGGCTAGCGACAGTACGTCTGCTGCTGACGCAAAGGCGAGCGCTTCAATGCGCGATCCAAACAGCGCCAACGAATGGACAAAATGGCAGGTGCCGCAATCGCCATGACCACGCGACGACGAATCGTCATTACCACCGAGGTCTACGGTCACCATCTTGGCATCGGCGACAGCGGCGTGCGAATGCCAGGAACGCCTATCATTTGCGTGATCGAATGCGTCCACTGCGCCTGCCAGTGCAAACTGGAGCGGCAACACACAAAGCAGCAAAAAAATTACCATCCGACGCATGGGTGCTTAGTGTACCAATTGCCAGGAACGTTCCTTTGATCTCTACTGTCGTGGGCGAATCGTCATTGGACTCACTAATCGTCGCAGCGCTAGCGGTGTGTTTGTAATACCCATTCCGCGATATTCTCGCTTCATGGCCGCACCAAGCGATGCTCCGTCGCGCTTAACATCAATCGTCCTTCTAGAACTTCATTTTCCTGGTTTTGACGCCGCCATATGTGCTATCTGACGGTAGAACATTCGTGCGTAGAAGAGATGTGACGATTAGGCGCAACAGCCCGATTGCCTACCTGACACCTGTATTGAGGGACACGGAACCGTGCCAAAGGAGCAGTACACGCAGCAATCACCGGCCTTGGGTTTCAATACCGTATGACAGTTTTCACACTCGTAGAACCACTGACACGCATCTGTTGGCATCGTCTCAGTTTTTTGATGTGCGCAGCGTGGACAGGTCAACGTCGACTCCAGCGTTGCGCCACTGTCGATCTCACTCATTGCACATCCTTTACAGTCGACGGATACCCTGCATCCGTCGTTGCGCGAGTGAGCTGGTCGAGCGCTGTCTGCTTGTCGTCAAAGGTGACGATTGCCTGCCGTCTATCGTAGTTGACATCGGCTCGGCTGACACCGCTGACTTTGGTCAAAGATTTTTTAACCGTGATCGGGCACGCCGCACAGTTCATTCCCGTTACGTCAAGCGTAACTGTCTTTTGTGCAGCGAACACTGTCGGCGCGACGAGCAACGCCGTCAACACAATGGACGAAGCGATTTTCATGATGGAAGAGCCTTAATAAAACAGTGATGCGTACCAAGGGAATGTCAGCAGCAGTGCCAGTGCAACCGAGACAACCCAGAAGATGAGTCGCTGCGGCCAACGAACTTTGGCATCAGCGCACAGCTTGTTCGGCTCGCAAACCTCGGGCACTCGATACAGTTTGTGCCACGCCCATGCCAGCAGCCCAAGCGTCGCCACGACAAATGCCGGGCGCAGCGGCTCTAGCTTGGACAAATGACTGACCCAGGCACCGCCGATACCCAGTGTTACCAGCAGCAGTGGTCCGACACAACAAAGTGACGCGCCTATTGCCGCAAAGCCACTTGCCAACAAAGTCTGTCTGTTATTCATTGAACTTATTAGCGACTGCAATTGCTTTTCTAAGCGGATAGCATATCTCTGTACCAATGTACGGAGTCAACATGGAAATGCTCTCCATCGCGGGCGTCGCGCGAGATGCTGGCGTTAACGTCGAAACGATCCGCTTCTACCAACGCAGGGGCCTGATGCCACTACCGCAGAAGCCGCTTGGCGGCATACGCCGGTATAGTAATGATGACGTGGCTCGCGTTCGGTTCATCAAATCTGCCCAGCGCATTGGCTTCACGCTAGATGAGGTGATGCAGCTATTAAAGCTCGATGATGGCACTCACTGCAGGGAAGCCAAAGAGATCGCCGAGCACAAACTCAGCGAGATTCGTGACCGTCTGGTCGATTTGAAACGCATGGAGACGATGCTGACGGCACTGGTCAAACGATGCTCAGTAAGTCGAGGCAGGGTGGCCTGCCCGTTGATAGACTCGATTCGGTTAGCTACTAATTTGTCAACAAGCCTGTAACACGACCAAGAAGAACATGCGTGTACCGGAGAATCCATTTACCGCCTTGCGCCGTCAATGCAGCAACCTGCAATCGATCAGAGGATGTCCAGTTGTCTGCTCGGTGACTAAATGATCACACCGCCTGCATCTCACCTGCGTTTCCTGGTAGCAGCAGAATTGTCGAGGCTAGTCAGCGAAAAAAGTACCAACAGAACAGCACCGCCCACAATGGCCATGTCCGCAATATTGAAGGCTGGCCAATGCCACCCGCGTGCATGAAAATCGAGATAGTCGATTACCTGCCCCCGCACGGCGCGATCAAACGAGTTGCCGAGTGCTCCGCCCAAGACGAGGCTGTAGGCGAGCGCCTCGCGTCCACTCAGCGGTCGGGAGAGCAGCCAAACCAACCACGAGCACACGACGACCGCTATTGCCAGAAAGAACCACCGCTGCCAGCCCCCTGCGTCAGCCAGTAAACTAAACGCGGCACCGGGATTGAGCACATGCACGAGGTTAAAGAAGGACGTCACCTCGTGTGCCCAGCCCAGAGGCGTGGCCATGTCGATGTAGGTCTTGGCCGCCTGATCGCAGGCGAATACGACAATTGCGAGCGAGTACCACAGCGCTTTGTGAGAGGTGGCGAACATCTACTTCTTTTCGGATTCAAGAAACGCTGGCTCCGGCAGCACTTCTGCGGGTGGGGGGCGTAGCGCGTCTTCAATTTCCTGTTCTGTTGCCCGTATCTGTACGGTCTGATTGATCGCCAGGCCGGGGAACACAAACAAGACGCCAGCCATCAGCAGCTGAATTGCCACGAACGGAATCGCGCCTGCGTAGATCTGGGTGGTGCGCACCGTGGCTGGCGCGACGCTGCGCAGGTTGTATAGCGCGATACCAAACGGCGGATGCATGAATGAGGTTTGCAACACAACTGCGACGACCACCGTCAGCCACACCATGTCGACCCCAAGGCTTCGCGCAACAGGCGTAATGAGCGGTAACACAATGAACGCGATCTCGAAAAAATCAAGGAAAAAGGCGAGCAGAAAAATGCCCAGCGTCACGGCAAAAAGGAACGGGGCTTGCCCATCAGGCAGGTGCTTGAAAATGCCTTCAATCCAAAGTTGACCGTCAAATCCTCGAAATACCAGCGTGAAGAACGATGCGCCGAGTAGCAAAAACATCACGCTGGAACAAAGCACACCTGTGTTGGTCAGCGCTTGGCTAAGCTTGCCTCCGCCCAGTCGTCCACGCGTCGCGCCTATCGCGATTGCGCCGCACACTCCGATCGCTCCGCCCTCGGTAGGTGTCGCAACGCCAAAGTAGATGGACGCGAGAATCGCGAGAACGAGGCTTGCCGGGACGCTAACGGCTGTGACCGCCTCGCGCCACACCAGTTTGCGTGAGCTGTGCGGCATGTCCTCAATCGGTGGCGCGACGCGCGGCCAGAACGCGGTTACGATAAACACGAACAGCAGGTAGAGGCCAATCAGTACCGCGCTCGGCAGCAATGCGGCGTGGAATATATTGATCAGGGGTACGTCCATCTGCTCGGCCAGCACAATCAGCACGAGACTGGGTGGCAGCATTTGGGCGAGTGTGCCGGCGGCAGCGATGGCACCCGTCGCTAGCCGTGCGTCATAACCCGCCTTGAGCATCGCTGGCAGCGCGATCAACCCCATCGAGATGACCGAAGCCGATACGAACCCGGTGATCGCCGACAGGGCGGCACCGACGATGATGGTGGCGTAGAGCAGCCCTCCCGGCGTGTGCCCGAACAGGCGACCGAGCGCAACTAATGTATCCTCCGCAACGCCGGTGCGCTCCAGGACGAGCCCCATGAGCACAAAGAGGGGCACCGCCAGAAAGTTGTCGCTGTTGAACAGGCCCTGCAAGCGCAGTGGCATGGCGAGCAAAAACGGCGCACTAAATACTCCGAGTGCTACACCGAGCACGCCGAACGCGGCTGCTACCGCTCCTAGCGAGAAGGCCACCGGGAATCCGGCGAGTAGCGCGATAACGAGCGTCGCGAACATCAGCGGCGCAAACAGTTCTGGACTCATGCGAATCCCCGACGATCTGGATGTTCGAGCCCTTTCGGTCGTGGCTCAACACCAGCGAGAAAGGCGATGCAGCGCATCAATTCGGCAACGGCTTGCGCGCCCAGGCTCAAAAAGCCGAGCGGAATCATCCCCTTCATAATCCAGGCGGGAAACTCGCTAAGGCTCTCACGGCCTCGGCGCGTCTCGCCAGTCACCCATGAGGTAACGAAATCGGGCCAAGTCACCCAAACTGCGATGACACATACAGGCAGCAACACGACGATGATGCCTGCGAGATCAAGCCAAGCCAGACCGCGTTGGCCAAGGAAGCTGGAGAACACGTCGATGCGCACATGCTCGTCGCGCTTGAATGTGTATCCCGCCATGAGCAGTACGGCTGCCGCAAAAAAATGTGGCTGCACGTCGTACATCGTGGACGAGGCCACACCCAGGAGCTTACGACTGATCGCGTTGCCCGCGATCAATACCGCGTTTGCGAGTAACCCCCATCGAACCACAAACGCGAGTTGCCGGTTGATCCGATCAATCAAGTCAGCTGCGCGCAGGGCAGCCAGCAACGTGAGGCTCACCGAGACACCGCTGCCCGCGACAGAAATCGCGCGATTTGGTCCACCGGCTTGCTGACCACTACGACGCACACCCACCCCAGCGTAAAACCGGCGATTACGTCAGCGGGAAAGTGCGCACCCAACACGATACGCGACCAACCCACCGTCGCAGCGAATAGCAATAACGCTATCCTGACCGACCAGTCCACAGTTGGCCACAGCGCCGCCGCTAGAACACCGACAAAGACGGCGTGGCCGCTGGGAAAGGTGTAACGGCTGTCGATAGCGGTGACGGATCGGTAAACCACGTCGCCGAGTACGATAGATGGACGCGGCAAAGCGAACGCGGCCTTCGCTAGCGCAGTGGCACCGAGGCCAAGGGTCAATCCGGCGACAAATCTGCACAGCGACACACGGCGTCGGATGGCGTCGAGACGATTCTGCGTGCGCTGCCAATCGAGCATCAAAACTAAAGCGACGGGGGCCGCCCAGTAGCTGCCTACTGCGCTCAACATCTCGGGCAACCATAGCCAGGTGTCTGGCAAGGCGCGTTGCGCTGCAACGAATACGTCGACGTTGGCACCGCCCCAGTCATATAGCTCGTGGCTCAGCCACTGTGCTGCGGTGTCAGGCACCTTCATGCAGGTTCATGCCGTCTTGTTTTTCAGGAGACGCAAACCGTTGAACACGACGAGCAGGCTCGCCCCCATGTCAGCGAATACCGCCATCCACATGGTAGCCCCGCCGAACAGGGTCAGCACCATAAATACACCCTTGATTCCGAGGGCTAAACTGATGTTTTGCCAAAGAATCGCATGCGTGCGTTGCGACAGGCGGAAAGTTTCGGGAATCCGGCGCAAGTCATCATTCATCACAACCACGTCAGCCGCTTCCATCGCCGTGTCCGTCCCGGCTCCGCCCATGGCGAAACCGATATTTGCTTTGGCCAATGCAGGCGCGTCATTGATGCCGTCGCCGGTCATTGCGGTCGCGCCGTATTGCACTTGTAGCGCTTGAATCGCGTTGAGTTTGTCCTCGGGCAACAAATTACCTCGGGCATCGGCAATACCGGCCTGCCCCGCGATCGTGGCGGCCGTGGCGGCGTTGTCCCCGGTCAGCATGACCGGCGTAACTCCAAGCGCGATCAGCTCGGCGACCGCCTCTTGTGAAGACGTCTTGATGGTGTCGGCCACCGCGAACAGCGCGATCACAGCGCTGTCGCTCGCCAGTAGTGTCACCGTTCGGCCTTGACGCTCGTGAAAGGCGAGTTTCGCCTCAATTTCTGGGCTGCACAGCTTACGTTCCTCGATCAGACGGTGATTGGCCAGCACGTAGTTGTTGCCTTCAATGCTGCCCTGTACCCCACGACCGGCAATGGCGGTGAAGCCATCAACGGAGCGTACGGCCCCCTCCAGTCCAGCGTCAATGGCTTTCGAAACCGGGTGATCCGATTGCGCCGCAAGGCTTCGCGCGATGGCGATGAGCGACTCACGGCTTATGTTGTCCGCGAGTATTTCGGTGGCTACAAGCGTTGGTTTGCCTTCGGTAATGGTCCCGGTTTTGTCGAGCGCGATGGCCTTGAGTTTTCGGGCATCTTCGAGGTAGGTGCCGCCTTTGATCAGAATGCCACGCCGTGCCGCCGCCGCGAGCCCGCTCACCACCGTCACAGGCGTCGAGATGACCAGCGCGCAAGGGCAGGCAACGACCAATAAAACCAACGCTTTGTAGGAAGCCATCATCCACGTCCAGCCAAGTAACCAGGGCGTAAGCACGGCCACTGCCAACGCCAGCACGAACACGGCAGGTGTGTAGATTGCCGCGAAGCGATCAACAAAGCGTTGCGTCGGCGCGCGCGTGCCTTGCGCTTGCTCTACCGCGTGAATGATCCGAGCCAAGGTACTGTTACTCGCTATCGCCGTCACCTTGATTTCGAGCGTTGCCGTTTCGTTGATGGTGCCCGCAAACACGGCATCACCCGGTTGCTTGTCCACCGGAATGCTCTCGCCGGTGACTGGCGCTTGATTAATTGCGCTGTTGCCCGTCACGATGACGCCATCAAGCGGAATCCTTGCACCCGGCTTCACCCGTGCGACTGCATTGAGCACGACCGTACTCGACAGCTTGGTCGCGAAACTGCCATCTGCCTGCCGCACCTCTGTTTGTTCGGGGGCCAGCGCCATGAGACTCTTAATCGCGTTACGTGCCCGATCCACCGCACGCGCTTCGATGAGCTCGGCAATGGCATATAACGCCATTACCATCGCCGCTTCGGGCCACTGACCAATAAGAAACGCGCCCGTGACGGCAACCGTCATCAACGCATTAATGTTGAGCCGACCACGGCGCAGTGCAGCGAAGCCTTTCTTGTAAGTCGACAGCCCTGCGAGACCAATGGCGATCAGCGCTAGCGCCATGCCTGCGACTTTCCATGGCATCGCATCGGGAGCGAAAAAGGAAATTGCTTCCGATGCAACTGCAAAACCCAGCGCAGCGATGTAACGGACGGTGTCCGACCAGCCACCAGAGGATGGCGCGTCGTGGTCTTGATCAATGTGATCGCTATCTTTTTTGGCGTGTTGGCCTTCTGTAACCGCTTGAGGGCCTGCGTCGGAAACCGGTAGCGGAGTGAACCCTACTTGCCGAATCGCTTCCAACGCAGCGGTCAACGCCGCTGCATCAGCCGCAATCGCGATGGTTCGCGCACTGAGCTGAAACGAAAGCGAGCGAATGCCAGAAATCGGCTCCAATGCCCGTCGAATTTCGCCTTCCTCAGACGGGCAGTCCATGGTCGCAATTCGCCACACCGTGACGTCGCGGGCTTCTGGGGAAACAGCGGCCACCGTATCGCTCAGTGCGACCGTTGCAGGCGTGTCACAGCAGGACGCGTTTTCACAAGTGGTCTTGCGGGTTGGGACGCTGGCGGAAGGCGTCGCGTCGCAGCACGTCGAGCTTTCGCAAGCGGTCTTGGTTTGAGTTTCGGCGGTAGACGACATAGGATGCGCCAAATAGCAGGAAAGGCTCCAGATTAAAAACCCTGATGCCGCTACGGAGTCAAGCATAAAATTCGCTATGCCTTCAACAAGGACTGACCAAAGGAGCGGCGATGCGCATCGGTGAACTCGCAGAATCAACCGGAGTCGAGGTTGAAACCGTTCGCTTCTACGAGAAGTCAGGTTTGTTGCCGCGGCCTGCGCGCGAGAGCAATGGCTATCGCCGCTACGGCAAGACGCATCTTGAGCGGTTGGCATTCATCCGTCACTGTCGGGCGCTGGACATGCCACTAGCAAACATCACTCGACTGCTGAATTTTGTGGATCGACCCACCTCGGACTGCGGTGATATCAATGCGCTAGTGGACGAGCAAATCGTTCGCGTCAAGGCGCGCTTAAAGAGCATGCGAGCACTGGAGAAGCAACTAACGGCACTGCGCCGCCAGTGCGGTGAACCCCATTCAACGCAAGAGTGCGGCATCCTGCACGAATTGGTGTCAGCGGCGCATGGTGAAGCGTGTGCCTGCCACGCGGAGCTTTGAGCGATGAGGGTTTATCGAACCGGACAAATCGGCGTTGCCAGCGCACTACTCGCCGCTTCGCTGTTTGGGGCCAGTACACCGCTGGCCAAACTGCTACTTGCGCAGATCGAACCCTGGTTGTTGGCGGCGCTGCTGTATCTGGGCTCGGGTATCGGCCTCTACATCGCACGCAGAGTCATGCGATCAGAGACGCCGACACTGAGTCGTACGGATTGGCGTTGGATGCTGCTCGCGGTGCTGTTGGGCGGCATCGTTGCACCCGTGCTGCTGGTATTTGGTTTGCAGGGCATGACAGGCTCGGGTGCATCGCTACTGCTCAACGCCGAAGCCGTTCTCACTGCCGTGATTGCGTGGGTTGTTTTCAAGGAGAACGTCGACAGAAGGGTGGCGCTCGGTCTGGTCTGTATCGTCGCCGGTGGCATCGTCCTCGGTTGGGGAGAAACCGTCGGGGGCAACTGGTTGTCAGCGTTGGCTATCGTGGGCGCTTGCCTCGGCTGGGGACTCGACAACAATTTCACACGCAAAGTAGCGCTGAATGACGCATCCTTCATCGCTATGGTCAAAGGGCTGGTGGCGGGCACCACCAATCTTGTCATTGCGTTAGCGATGGGCGCAACGATACCGGCTGTGTCAGCCATAGGCTCCGCCGCTGCGCTCGGTTTTGCGTGCTACGGCGTGAGTCTGGTGCTTTTCATCATCGCGCTGCGTCATCTCGGCACCGCACGGGCTGGCGCCTACTTTGCTGTGGCGCCGTTTCTAGGCGCAGTGCTGTCCGTGATGCTGCTCGGCGAGACCGTCACCGTGCCACTGGTAGCGGCAGGCGCGTTGATGACCGTCGGTGTGTGGTTGCATCTGTCTGAACAACACGCCCATGTGCACGATCATGAAGCCTTGTCACATGCGCATAGCCATGCACATGGTGCCGGGGATGATCACCATGATCACACGCACGACGGACCGATAGCGCCAGGCACTCGACATTCGCATCCGCACGTTCACCGGCCGCAAACGCACTCCCATCCGCATGTTCCTGACGCGCATCATGTACACGCGCACTGACGTTTGATCCCCTGCTACTGTTCCTGTTCCTGTTCCAGTTGCCGTTGATCATTAGAAACTATGGGGAAATCCAAGGGTATTGCCTTCTTCCGCTACGGCGTAGTAGCTAGCTGACGCTGACTGCGTTTGATTTCAGTCAGGTAGATGGGCCTGTTTTTCCATTAGCGAGCAGCATCGCCCTCAAGGGCTCTCTTCCGCAACGCCTCAAGGCGTCGCTTGGGCGGTAACGCCTCGTATTGGCGGATACGCCTCCCTTGCTGGGCGAAGCCACAGCTCTAGACGCCCCAGGCGGGATTTCCGTTTTTAGATGGATTCCCAGCAGGGGGTTGACAGCCAATCGGTGTCGATCTGATTTCCGGAATCTATGAAGTCGCGGAACAAGTGATCGTCGAATTCCGTGTGTTCCACATGGTCACATCCCATCGGGTCGAAACCCGTGGCGTCGTTTCCGTGAATATCCATTCCACTCGGATCACAACCACAATTAATGTAGCCCGCAACATTGTCCACGATCGCGATGTGTCTAACTGGAAAGTCGTCGGACGAATCGTCGAAGTCCATTTCGTCGAAGTCAAACGGCTTCAAAGCGCTCCATCGGCTGTCGATCCAGGCAAATGCTTGGCCGGCGGTGGGTACATCCGTTGACCGGACGCTACGGGGTCGCCTGTGTTGGAGAGGCGGTGTTTCCGGTTTTGTGATGTACCAGCAAGCGAACATCAAGTACGCCACGACTACGAACAACAGCAGTGACTTAGCAGCAGCGCAAGCTAACGCAACGATCAACAGCAGGGCGCTGCCGGCAACTATCGTCTGAATCCTATTTGTTGAGGTGAGCATTGCTGATGGTTCCACTAACTGTTGCTCGTCGCACCGGCTCTTGTTTGCGGTATTGGTCAAGCCGTTGGTTAGCAGTCATTAATAAGTAAAAGTATTACATAAACCGTGTCTTAATAAAAAAATTTATCTGCCGTGACGTCGGGTTGAACTCAAAAAGGGGCACTCAAAGTATCGAGACGGGAGCGACTCAAGAGTTCGAGCAGGTTTACTCTCGGTATCGGTGGAACATTCGGCTCAGCCGCTCGCACAAAGGAACTGCGAGGTGTGGCACGCTACCCTTGTATCCTGCTGTCATTCGGTCTTTTTCGTGGCGAATATGAGCGAGCAATCAATACAAGTCTTAGGCACGGAAGTCCCTTTTTTCATTGCTAGCCTCGCTCACCGCTTGCACAAGCAGCGAACCGGTAACCTCACAATCAGCACGGATGCGACAGCCGAATCGACGTTCACGCCACCGCCAAGCGCTCTTTGGTCAGTCGACGAAGAGAAGATCACGTTCTCATCGCTAGATATTCGCAACAGAATCGTGGCCACACTGGCGTTCGAGGAGCTTGTAAGTCGGAAACCCGATTTGACGGCCTCTGACGTGTTTGTCGCTGCACGCGATCTTTCGAGCTATGAAGCAGGTCACGCTGAAAAAGCCTGTGGGCATTTTTTGGCGCTTGCGTCTAATCGGGTCAACGTCTTCCATGCGGCAGCGCAGGTAGTTAAGAGTAAAGAACTGCGCCCGTTCGACGTTGTACGCGCGTTACAAGCAACATTTCCATATCTGGTTGTTATTTCGGCTGCCGATCTCGTATTACTTGTTGAAACGCTAAGTGAGAACGCAGACGACCATATGACAGTCGGCCTGCTCTTTAATGACATTGAGCATTTACTGATCACACATTCCGCAACTGCATGGAGCCTGTACCAGCAAGTAAAAGAACACCCCTCAGAGGCAATCGCAAACTTATACTGCGCCGCACTTTTGGCGCTGGGCAAGACTGAACATACGGACGCAGCAATTCAGACGGCGCTCGCGGACATCGAGTCTGAAAATCCAATACTGGTCAGAGTTGCGGTTTGGACTATCGGGAAATTAGTAGCTTCAAACACGGTAAGCCAAACAAGGTACGAAAGCTGTAAGAAAGCGCTAATCGGCAAGTGTTCTCATGAGCGAGATGACATTCGCAAAACAGCAATTAGTGCGCTCGCTGACGCCGTTCCCGTATTACCGGAGCTGAGCGAAGAACTCTTAAGACTCTCTTCCTCGAACGATCAATACACCCTAACTGTTGTTGCCAATTTCCTAGCTGCTCATTTCGAAGTAGCTGTAAGCAACGATCAGTTTCCGGCACTTCTTCAAGCTCTCACAAATCTTGATCTCGACACAGTTCACGGAATTGACAGAATGGATCAAGTCTTATCACGCTTGGTCGATTCGCCTTCCTACGAAGACTTGCTCTATCCATGTCTAACAGCATGGATTGTAAAAAATGGGAGTCCCAAGCTGAGTGGAAAGGACGTGCTCGAAAAATTCAATCAGACGATCTACGAGATTGCGAAAAAACCAGAGCAACTACCCGACCTGCTAACAAGGTGGCTCTTGGCCGACGAGCCTCAACTTGGTGTCAGTGGCAGTGCACTGGTCAGTATGCTTTGGGTGTCGGGATTCAAAAAGCCGACATTCGCGAAAAATCTAATCGACGAGCTTGACGCTCCCTCCCTCAAATACCTAGCACGCCGGACGTTGGGATACATCGTTCACGAGGAGCCACTGCTATCACTCACGTTCTCGCTACTCAATACGAAGGATGCGGCCAATCGCACCTTCGCTTTAGTGCATGAGTTGCTATGCAACCAGATTGGGCGCGACTATGTTCGCGCAACGCTCGACGCGATGGAAGCAAACAAGGAGGTGCATCTCGACGCTCGGGCGATGCTTAAGTCAGCTCACACCCAGCTCAGTCAATACATCAACTCGATTGAAGCGCTGCCCAGACTACAAGAACTTCGACCACCATCGCATTTAAGACGTTCAATTCAACTCCGACGCTCAAAGGAAATGAGAAAGAGTACGGAAGCCGCCGAAGAGAAATCAATTTTCAGGCAGCTTTCAACGCAAATTCCGTTGAAAGCAGGTGTAGGATGGTTTGCCGTGAAAGATGGAACGATCAGCGAAACGCAACATCTTCAGTCTTTCTCGCACAGCGTAAGTCTGCCTCGACGGTCAACGGCTGATCCGGTCAGCTACGCGATTGATGGCCTATTTCATCGCATAGCCAAGCGCGATGATCAATGAAGCTGGTCATTGCAGAGTATCTACGCACGCTAAGGGAGCGCGACGAGCTGGATCGCTTGCTGCCAGATTTGCTTGTGGAAATGGGATACGTGCCTATCGCTCGACCGCAGACAGGCAATAGGCAATTCGGCGTCGATCTAGCCGCGCGCGGTCACAACGCGACAACAGGCAAAGATGAGCTTTTGTTACTCGTCGTGAAGCAAGGTGATATTGGACGCACCGAGTGGGACGGCGGAAATCAAGGTGTTCGTGCGAGTATCAACGAAATTCTCGACGTGTACCTTCGATCCCACGTTGAGCCGCAAGACAGCGCTCGTCGGATTCGAATCGTACTCGCGACAAACGGTGAGCTGAAGCAGACAGTTCAGGCAAGCTGGAGTGGCTTTGCAACAGAACACAATGCACGAGCTGATCTCGAATTTTGGGGCTTGGACCGCATCGCGGAACTGGTCGAAACACATTTGCTTGACGAACATGTTTTTCGGGATGAAGATCGTAAAGAGTTAAGGCGTGCGCTCGCCTTGTCTGGCGATAGTGATTACGACCAGCGCGATCTACATCGGCTCTTTCTGCGTACGCTCGGTCTGTCGCAAGAAGGAACTTTGCAGTCGACCACCACAACCAAGAAGGATTTGATGAAAGCGCTGCGGATAGTCAACCTGTCCGCGCAGGCCTTTGCTTCATGGTCGGCGAGTGACGGTGACGCAAGGCAAGGTGTACGGGCGCTAGAGCGCGCGTTGCTTTGGTCCTGGCATAGGATTCAGCTCGCTGATGAGTCTCACCGTGACAAAGCCATGCTGGATGGCTTTTCGTCTCTGTGGCTCGGTTACTTAAATGTAGCGCGCCACTATTTCGAGAAGCTGCAATCACATTGCTATGTCGAAGATGGTTTGTATGGCTACTACTCTGATGGCAGCGAATTTTCGTTGGTGGCGTTTGAGCAAATTGGGATATTCGCGACTATCGGCTTGTCGCAAATCGCGTTTACAACGAACGACGAGCAGATGGACGCAGCACACCGTGGTAATGCGCGCGTAGTAGCGGAGGCATTAGCGAGTGTTGTGGAAAACAATGGGATATGCAGTTCACCATGCATGGACCGCCATAGCCAGGACATTACTCTTGCCTTAATGTTGCTGGTCGCTTCCGGTATGGTCGACGAAGCAAAGAATTGGCTTCGGAAGTTGGTGAGAAATGTCGACTACGTATACCGCGCGAAGCGGTACATTCCCATTGCACACGACTCACTGGACGAGCTTACAGAAGACGGCGGCTGGAATGGGGAACGAGCAAACGAGAGCGCGATGTCCATGTCATGGACTATCCCGACCTTAGCAGGTTGGTGCGTAACTCTAGAAATGGACGAGTCCTATCAAGTATTAGCAAACGAGTCGCAAGAGTCTTATCCAGCTGTCTGCTTGCAGCTGTGGCACTTCGACGAAAACATCTATGAGCATTTGTACTTTAGCGCAGCACATCACCGGTGCGGGGCATCCGAAGCACCCATCAGGCTTCCAGACAACGCCGCAGAGTGGCGTAAACATATAGTGGCTTTCAAGGACTCTGATCAGGCGCGTATCCTTGCCAACTCTAGCGCTCTGAAGGCAGGTATCCAGGCGCTTGATCTCATCGCTAGTCGGCATTTTTCTACGCCGGTGGCACCAGTGTTTTGGTATCGAATGCTGTTCATGTCGATTGGGAAGCAACAAGAAGCGTCAGCTGAAATACGCGACGCAACCTCATAATTGGAAGCCGCACGCCTTGAGCTAGTTTTCAACCGCGCGGAGGGGCCCTTACAAAAGAGTCTCACGTTGATAATCACGTCCGCCACATGCCCTCGCGCATCGGATTGATTCTTGAATCATCGGCTTACTTGGCGTTTTGTAGAGGTTGCGCCCCCGCCGGAGCCCGTTGAACCAACGTTGGCGAGCGTCCCCTGATCCGAAGCGAATCTGCTCGCTTTGACAACTCCCTCCCGAACGTCATCGGCTTCGTCGTTGCGTACCGATTCTGAACCACCCGCAGAAAGCTGGGAGGCGCATGGCATTCCGGGCGTCAATGGCTCCGGACGAAACAACGCAAGGTGCCCTGCCCACACCCCCATCATCCTCCGTCGTTCGTCCAAGTATTCCGCGCGGTTATAGGCCGAACGAACCTCATTGGCGGGTTCATGCGCCAACTGCCTTTCAATGACGTCCGGGTGGAATCCTCCGCTTTCATTGAGCCACGTTGATGCAATGCTGCGGAACCCATGCGCCACCTGACGACCACGAAAGCCCATGTGCTTGAGCGCCATACCGAACGTGGTTTCAGAAATGAACGTGGTTGATCTTCGGACGCCGGGAAACAAGAACACAGACTCGCCGGTTACGGCGTGAAGTTCGCGCAATAACGCGATCGCCTCCGGAACCAGAGGTACAAGATGAACTCGCTTCATCTTCATTCTCGTCGCGGGGATTCGCCATGTCATCGTGTGGAAATCAAACTCCTGCCAACGAGCAGCACGAAGCTCGCCGGGCCTTACGAAGAAATGCATCAGCAACAGCAAGCCTAGACGTGTTTCAGGGCGTCCTGTGTAGTGATGAATAGCATCGAGCAGAAGCGGAAGCTCGGCGGGTGCCAGGGACGGATAGTGGCGCTTCGGCGGAGGTGGCATTCTCTTGCGAATCGCTAACGCCGGATTGCCACGCAAGTCGTTCACGCTGTCAAGCCCGCGCACTGCGCTCGCGTAGTCGAACACTTCGCCGACACGTTGTCGAACCCGTGCCGCCAGTTCGAGCGCGCCGCGATCAATCATCGGTTGCAGCGTGTCAAGGACGTGCTTCGGGAATATCTCGCCAATTCTGCTCGTGCCAAGCGTTGGAAAGACATTGCGTTCGAGAGAAACAATCACCTGCTCACTGTGCTTCGGAGTCCAACGATTCTTTCGACTCTCGTGCCATTGGCGAGCCACCACTTCGAAGGTCTCGTCGGCGGGCACGACGGACTTTTGTCTGGATGATCGACGCACGTGGGAAGGATTTTGGCCAGACGCTAGTTGCGTGCGCATTCTTTCACGCACTGCGCGGGCCTGCGCCAGCGAAACATAAGGCCACATTCCGCAGGACAGTGTTTGCTGGCGTCCCTCCCAGCGATACCGATATCGCCACAGGCCTGTGCCGTCGGGGCGAAGCTCAAGTGCGAGTCCGTTGCCATCAGCCAGGCGCAGCGGCTCGCCCGTGGAGGCGATAGTTCGGAAAGTTGCTTTGACGGCCGCATCCGTCAGTCTGTTTGTACTCATGTGTGTATCTCCTTTGCGGAAGAGACATTAAGCACATAAATACACACCGGCAACTGCAACACCATGCAACGAGTTGCACCATGTCGCGAGCGGAAAAACGCTGCAACCGATTGATTTGATGTGGTATTTACATCAAATGCAACCTGTTGCAACTAGTAGAGTGGTGGACCCGGCGGGAATTGAACCCGCGTCCGAAAGCCATCGATGGTCAGGACTACATGCTTAGCTCAGTGATTTGATCTTGCCGTTGACGCGAGCATGAGCACCCTCGCCACCAGCCAGCCCGCTTGATTTCGGATGCGCGCCGCAGACATTCGCGCACCCTACCCGTGGGAAGATGATGTTGCTGCTTTACCAGTTGCCCGGCTCGGCGCAGGGTCCACGTCCCCTGCTGCAACACTCGAACCTAGTTTTTAATTAGGCTGCGAGACGGCTTTCGCCGTAGAAGCTATCGTTTGCAATTAAATTGCTTTGCAGCGGATTTACGAGGAGCTACCCCTCGACATGCCCCAAGCGCATATCAGAACTCCCGTCGAAACCAGGTCGGGCCCGGAAATCGTGGTGAGCGCAAAACGCGTCCAGTGAGTAGCTATGTTAGTCCGTCGCCGGATATTTCAACGGCAACGGATGCTGTCGGCAGTGCTGCGCCTGTCGCCGACCAGATGATTTGACCATCAACTTTCCATTGAAACCGCCATTTCAATGGGCCTATGGGCTGGTTTCCCTATTAGTCGACTCCTGATTAGCAAGCTGGCTCAGGAGGGGTTGGATTGGTTGCTGTATACATGTACAGTTATGGTTTGATACCCTTGAGGAGCGATGCCATGGCGATGAACCGCATCCAGTTTCAGCTC
>Ga0208826_1000273_pt1 | contig 58141 bp, 45 predicted proteins | sample AD_UKC115_MetaG_FD_184451 | JGI IMG/M metagenome (GOLD analysis project Ga0208826, IMG submission 184451) | Active sludge microbial communities of municipal wastewater-treating anaerobic digesters from Hong Kong - AD_UKC115_MetaG (SPAdes)... | ecosystem: Engineered > Bioreactor > Anaerobic >... | reverse complement strand
CATAAAGTTCTGTCTGTGTAAACAACCCCGTCCAATTCAGTCCTATCCCGTCCCATCCTGACCCATCCAAAAAATCATATTATCTTATCTGTTGCCTCGCACATACAGGAATGTCTATGCTACCAATGATTAAAATAAAACCTTCGGAAGGTTTCAAACCTTCCGAAGGTTCATAAAGTCCTGTCTGTGTAAACAACCCCGCCCTTTCCTTCCCGTCCCTTCCCTTCCTATCCAAAAATTCATATTATCTTATTCGTTGTCTCGCACAGACAGGAATGTCTATGTTACCAATGATTAAAATAAAACCTTCCGAAGGTTTCAAATTTTCGGAAGGTTCATAAAATCCAAGATGGAATTTATCTCTTTGTTGTATTACTACTATATTACTCCTAATTCCTTCCCAACTTTTATGAATTTTTCGATTGCAAAATCAATGTGTTCATCTTCGTGTGCTGCTGAAATCTGAACGCGTATACGGTCTTTGCCGCGTGGCACAACCGGGAACGAAAATGCTACAACATATACACCTTCTTCAAGCATTCGGTTTGCAAAATCTACCGCTAATTGGGAACAATTCGGGTATTTGCCAAACATTATAGGTGTAATTGGGTGTATACCAGGAAGTATATCGAAACCTGCTTCGGTCATTGCTTTACGGAATTTCTTTGTGTTCGCTTCAAGTTTGTCCCGAAGCTGGGTCGATGCAGTCAATATTTCCAAGCATTTCAATGTTGCACCAACTACCGCAGGTGCTACTGTATTCGAAAACAAATACGGACGTGCCTTGTTGCGCATCCAGTCGATTATTTCCTTTCTTCCCGAAATACAGCCTCCCGATGCTCCGCCAAGTGCCTTTCCGAACGTAGTTGTAATTATATCAACCCGATCCATTACTCCATATAGTTCGTGCACACCACGACCCGTTTTCCCCATAAATCCCGACGAATGGCTTTCGTCAATCATTACAAGTGCATCATATTTTTCCGCTAAATCGCATATTTCATCTAATTTCGCAATATCCCCGTCCATCGAGAACACGCTGTCTGTTGCAATTACCTTGAAACGGCAGCCCGCTTCGTTTGCTTCTTTCAAGCAACGCTCCAAACCCTTTGCCATTTTGCCTGTTGCTGGGTCTTCTTCTTCAACATCACGCATATCACTATGCTTGTAAATCCAGCGTTTTGCCTTTGCTAAACGTATTCCGTCAATAATTGATGCGTGGTTCAGTGCATCTGTGATTATTGCGTCTTGCTCTTGAAATAGTGGCTCGAATACCGCACCATTAGCATCAAAGCAAGAACTGAACAATATTGTGTCTTCCGTCCCTAAAAATTCCGACATCTTGCGTTCCAACTCTTTGTGTATGTCCTGCGTTCCGCAAATAAATCTTACAGAGGAAAGCCCAAATCCACGACGGTCAAGTGCTTCGTGAGCCGCTTTGACAAGTTCAGGGTGCGATGACAATCCAAGATAATTATTTGCACAAAAGTTTAATACTTCCTTGCCACGAACAATAATTTTTGCCGCCTGCGGGCTCTCAATTATCCTTTCGTGCTTGTAAAGCTTTTGCTCTTCTAATGTTTGAAGCTCTTTCTGCAAGAACTCTTTCATTTTTCCAAACATTTTCTCTCTCCAAAAAAATCAAAAAAAGTATTGCAAAATATGAAAAATTTACATCAAATTTCAAATTATTTAGGTCGAGTTGTTTCTCTAAAATATTTTATCTTTTAACATAATAATTTCACTTAGATAGCGTTTTTAATTATAAACTATCAGAGGGCAACTATGAACAATCTCAAAACCGAAGAGCTTCTTGCCGAACGCTCGAAAGAACTTAATTGCTTATATTCAATCGAAGAAATATTAAGCAAACCCCAACTTACATTAGACGAAATATTAGGTAAAATTGTCCTTATCTTGCCCGAAGCGTTTCGCTTCAACAAAGAATGCAAAGTAAAAATTTCAATTGATAGTAAAATAGCTGCAAGCAACGGTTTTAAACTCACTAAAAAAATCATTCGCGAAACTATCTACGAACAAAATAAATCTGTCGGTGAAATTGTTGTCGCCTACGATAATGAAAATTTCGACTTTCTTGCCGAAGAAAAGCGACTTGTAAAAACTGTTGCTGATAGATTTGGTCATTACCTTCTTTATTCGAAGTTGAAAAAATTATTTGCCGAAGCAGAAGAAAACGGCGATTTGTCAAAAAAAGAGTGGTTCGTCGTCCTCGATATCATAAAAAAAACTGACCAAAATTTGTTCTCAATTATTTCTCGAAAGATGCTTAATAATCTTTTCTGCAAAGGTATCGAGGAATCCAAGTTGCTGTTCGCAAAATTAGGCACAAACGTCGATATTCAGTCCTCCACCGCCGAGCAAAATCGTCCTTCTAAGAAGCAAGTTCTCGAAATTTCTTTTTACCTTGGTAATGAGATTTTCGAGGTTGCTTCGAAATATCTCTCTGACGACGAAATTTTGGCTCTCGTCCAAAAGTGGATTTACGAAGATAAATCTCATTTCCTTATCAAAGCACTCGCAAATCTGAACACTCCATTACCCGAAATTGCCGATGCTATTCGCCGCTTCTACAACATTAATCCAATCTCTATCAAAGAGATTACAACCCCATTGCATAAAGGTATTCTTGTTGCTCTAATTCGCCGTTTCCTTACTGACCAGCTTGAATATATTGAAATTGCAAAAAACTACATTACAATCTCCGATTTTTATGATATTCTCCAAAATATGATTTTCACTACCGAAAGCCACGGAAAACTTGGCGGCAAAAGTGCAGGTATACTCCTCGCTAAAAAAATTGTGGACAAACTCGAAGACGAAGAAGGCCTTCTCAAAAATATAAAAACACCCAGAACCTGGTATATCACCTCCGATGGACTTATGGCATTCCTCAACTACAATAATTTAGAGGATATTATCGAACAAAAATACAAACCGCTGGAAGAAATTCGTTACGAATATCCTCATATTATTCAGGCATTCAAAAACTCACACTTCCCGCAGGAAATTGTCAATGGCCTTTCCAATGCACTGGACGATTTTGGCGACCACCCGATAATTGTTCGCTCATCAAGTTTACTCGAAGACCGTTTGGGTTCTGCTTTTGCGGGCAAATACAAAAGCTTATTCCTTGCTAATCAAGGCACCAAAAAAGAACGTCTCGAAGCTTTGCTCGATGCTATCGCCGAAGTTTATGCTTCTACTTTTAGTCCCGACCCTATTGGCTACCGCACCGAACGCCAATTGCTCGATTTCAATGAGGAAATGGGTATTATGATACAGGAAGTAGTTGGCAAACGCGTCGGTAAATACTTTTTCCCGGCTTTCGCTGGTGTTGCATTCAGCAATAATGAATTTCGCTGGTCTCCTCGCATTCGTAGGGAAGACGGGCTTGTTCGGCTTGTTCCCGGGCTTGGCACTCGTGCAGTTGACCGCATCGGCAACGATTACCCAATTCTTGTAGCACCCGGCCAACCTGATTTGCGTGTAAATATCACTTTTCACGACGTTATTACCTACGCACCTAAATACATTGACGTCATTAATCTGGAAAAAAACACTTTCGAAACCATTTCCATCGATACTCTTATCAAATCTGTTGGGAACAATTACCCAATGATTAACGAAGTTTTCTCAATTATCGAACAAAACCACATAAAGCATCCTTTCGGTCTTGGAATTGACACCAACCGCGACGAAATTATCGTTACTTTCGAAAATCTAATTTCCAAAACAAAATATATCAAGCAAATCAACAAATTGCTTAATGAAATTAGCAGAATTCTCAAAACTCCTGTTGATATTGAGTTCGCTTGCGATGGTGATAGTCTCTACCTTTTGCAGTGCCGTCCTCAAAGCTCAGCACTGGAAGGCACCGCCGCTCAAATCCCTTCGATTATTCCACCTGATAAGCTTATTTTCTCTGCTAATAAGCATATCTCTAATGGAAAAGTTGGAGATATTACCTACGTTGTGTATGTCGACCCCGAAGCTTATGCTCGTCAGGAAAGTCTCGAAAAATTAAAGGATATTGGGCGTGCCGTAAGCAAGCTGAATAAACTTCTGCCAAAACGAACATTTATTCTGATGGGACCAGGACGATGGGGAAGCCGGGACGACATTCGCCTTGGAGTGAAAGTTACCTATTCCGACATTAATAATACTGCTGTGCTTGTCGAAATTGCTAAAAAGAAAGGCAGCTACGTCCCCGATTTGTCCTTCGGCACTCACTTCTTCCAGGATTTGGTCGAATCCCAGATACGTTATATTCCTCTCTATCCCGATGAGGACGGCGTTGCTTTCAATTACGACTTTTTCTATAAAACCGAAAACACGCTTTCCCGCTGGTGCCCTGAATTCGAGCACCTTCAAGATGTTCTCAAAGTCATTAACGTTCGTGAAGCAACTAATGGCTTGGTTCTCCGCGTTCTTATGAATGCTGAGGAAAATCTCGCTGTTGCTATGCTTGCCGACCCAATGGTTGCCGAAAAAACGGAAATCAAGCATTCTGAGCTTACCTTCAACGAAATTGGCTCGGACGAACCTCTTCAATGGCGTAAACGTATGATTGATAGCATACTCGAACACTTAGACCCAAATCGTTTCGGTGTGAAAGAACTATACCTTTACGGCTCCGTCTTCGATGGAACTGCCACCGCTAAATCAGACATCGATTTTATCTGTATTTTCCAGGGTACAGACGAACAGAAAAAGGAACTTAAAATCTGGATTGAAGGCTGGAACTTAGCATTAAGCCGAATTAATTTCAATAAAACGGGTTTCAAACTCGAACGTTTGATTGATTTCACAATTCTAACCGAAAATGAACTCTCTCAACAAAAATACTATGCCGAAATTATTGATAAAAGCAAAAATAAATCTAAAAAATTGCGTCTTTTAGGTGAAAATATTTAAAAACATATTTCTTTTTTTTCCGTCAAAAATAAATTAACTAATCGAAGGAGAAAAAAATGCTCAACAAGTTTTATGAATTATTAGGCGACAAAGCTGAATACTATCTTGGATTTAACAATCCCAAAATTCCTAAAGAATCGCTCACTTTGCCTTCACCTGATTTTGTGGACAAAGTTTGGCTTAATTCCGACCGCAACAATCGCACCATCGGCAACTTGCAATGGATTTACAACCACGGACGCCTTGCTGGCACGGGCTACCTCTCTATTTTGCCCGTCGACCAGGGAATAGAGCACTCCGCTGGTGCAAGCTTTGCCAAAAACCCGCAGTATTTCGACCCCGAAAACATTGTTCGTCTCGCAATCGAAGGCGGTTGCAATGCTGTTGCTTCAACTTATGGCGTGCTTGGGCTTGTTGCCCGCAAGTATGCTCACAAAATTCCTTTCATTGTGAAAATTAATCATAATGAATTGCTTACCTACCCAAATGAATTCGACCAGGTGCTTTTCGGCACAATCGAAGAAGCATACAATATGGGCGCTGCTGCCGTTGGTGCCACCATTTACTTTGGTTCCGACCAGTCGCGTCGCCAAATCGTAGAAATTGCCGAAGCATTCCAGTATGCTCACGAACTTGGTATGGCTACCGTCCTCTGGTGCTATCTGCGTAATCCTGAATTCAAAAAAGATAAAGATTACCACGTTTCTGCTGACCTTACCGGCCAGGCAAATCATCTTGGCGTTACAATCGAAGCCGATATTATCAAGCAAAAGCTTCCCGAAAACAATGGTGGATATTTAGCCTTGAATATGGGCGGTTCCTCCTACGGAAAAATCGACAAACGTGTATATTCCGAACTCACAAGCGACCACCCAATTGATTTAACCCGCTATCAAGTTGCAAATTGCTATATGGGCAAGGTAAGTTTGATTAACTCCGGTGGTGCAAGTGGCGACAACGACTTTGCCGAAGCAGCAATTACCGCAATTGTCAATAAACGTGCGGGTGGCGCAGGTCTCATCTCAGGTCGCAAAGCATTCCAGCGCCCTATGGACGAAGGTGTCAAATTGCTCAATCTCATTCAAGACGTCTATCTCGAAAAAGAAATAACAGTTGCATAGAAAAACAAATCTTGAATAATGAAGGGGGCTTGCGTTTGCAGCCCCCTGTTTTCTTCTATCCTTTTCACGGTATCAAACCGATTTCGGTTTGTTTATATGCGCACTGTGTGCTGGTATGTTTGAAGTCTGGTTTTGCTTTCATATTTTCCATCCCAGGCTCTCCAAATTCTTTTTTATCTCTTCATCCAGCCTTTTGCTTTCTTCCATCTGTTTTGCAAGCTCTGCTGTTAGCCTTTTCATCTTTTTTTCAAATGCTTCGTCGTCTTCTTCCTCTTCTACGGTACCGACATAACGGCCAGGGGTGAGAATATGTTCGTGTTTTCTTATATCTTCCAGTGTTGCGGATTTACAAAATCCGGGAATATCTTTGTATTCAAGGTTGTTTTCTCCTCTCCAGGCATGGTAGGTGTCTGCAATTTTCTTTATTTCTTCATCTGTCAGTTCTCTGTGTCTTCGGTCAACCATTACGCCCATTTTCCTTGCGTCAATAAAGAGGACTTTTCCTCTTCTATCTTTGAATTTATTGTTTTTCTTATCACGAGAAATAAACCACAGGCAGGCGGGGATCATAGTGTTGTAAAAGAGTTGGGAGGGCAGGGCAACGATGCAATCGACAAGATCGGCTTCAACAATGTTTTTTCTTATCTCTCCTTCGTTGGAGGTCATCGAGCTGAGAGAGCCATTAGCGAGGACAAAGCCAGCTATACCAGTTGGTGACAGGTGATGGATGAAATGCTGGATCCAGGCGAAGTTCGCGTTTCCTTTTGGAGGAACTCCAAACTTCCAGCGCACATCGTCCTGCAAAAGTTCTCCACCCCAGTCAGAGTCGTTAAAAGGAGGATTGGCGGCTAAAATTTCAAACTTCATGATAAAAATTCATTTAAATTCACTTAAAAGATTTTTTATTACTTCAATTCCATTTTCAAGTATCTCTTTTTTTAATTCTTTATAATATTGTGAATTATGAATTGGTTTATCAACTTTTCTTTCTCCTTCAAGCAAAGTAATAATATTTAAATCTATATCAAAATAAGATAACAATGTATGTGTTGAATGACTTCCATATGTAATTTTATTTCTAGGTTGACTATAATCACCTGTTAATTGGCTTTCTAATTGCAAAAGAACACATTTAATATTTGGAATAACGTTTTTAAAAAGCGTGAAATCTACTAAAATTCTTTTAAGCATTGCATTTTCCGTATATGCTTTGCATTCTATTCCCATTACTAGCTTATTATCTATCGAGACATGGACATCAGTCTTTAAACCATAATAATAGTCATTTATATTATTTTTTATATAGTCTTTAACTTCTTTACATTTTAATTTGTCAATATATTGTGGATTGATTGGAATTTTAATTATTTTTTTTTCGAATCATAACCTTTCAAGTTCTCCTTTTAAATTATTCCATGCAATCTCAACCATATGTCGAGCAATACTTTCAACTAATTTACCTTTGCCAGCTCTAATAATTCCTCCAAAAGCTCTTTCTTCCTCATTATATGCCTCTTCTTCGATACCTCTAACTAATATCTCATAAGCTTTAACGATTTCATCAACTGAATAGGGCATGATGTTTTCCTCCTAAAAAAGTGTAGTATTTAAACGCGCAATAGCTTTTTCGCAATACTCTGGAGAGATATCAATTCCGATGAATCGCCTATTAGTTATTTTGGCTACAAAAGTAGTAGTTCCAACGCCATTAAATGGATCTAGAACAATATCACTTTGAAAACTGAATAGTTTTAATACGCGCATTGCTAGTTCTTCTGGAAACATTGCTGGATGGTTATATTCCTTCATATTTCTTTCTGGAGCTATAGACCAACGACTAATAACCCATTTCTTAAATTCATCAACTGTAATATCAATATTTTCTTTTTTCCCATTTTTTTTAAGAGTACCTTTACAAAAAATCTCTAAAAATTCCCAAGTATATTTCAAATATGGATTACTTGGACTTTTCCAGCTTCCCCACGCAGTATATTTACAGTTATAATTATTTTTTTCCCATAATATCTCACCTTTCCATATTAACTGCTTTTTCATAAAATAATTACTAATAATATGATGGCTAGGAATATAATCTGAAAACAATGGTTGTATGTTAACAATGATTCTTCCACCATATTTTAAAATTCTTATACATTCGTCAAATATAGAAAATAATTTATTAAAATATTTCTCCCAGTCATGAGCGTCTTCATTGGATTCATAATCCAAACCAAAATTATAAGGTGGTGAGGTAAAAATTAAATCGATTGAATTATCAGGAAGCTTTTTTAAAATATCAAGACTATCCCCACATAAAATTTTATTTATATATACTTGAGGAATTTCATTATTTATTGTAGAAAAGTCACTCTTGTTTGCATAATAGTATCGATTGCGGTTATTTTCCTTTTCTTTTCTCCCGCGAACTTTTCTTTCTTTGTCATAACCTACATATAATCGCTTTTTACCCTTTAAACCATAACTCTTTATAGAATCTAGTTCAGAGATTATTTTATCCAATAAGAGTAAGAGAGTTTCTGAAATTTTTTCAGATTTATAGTTTAAAATTGTTTCTTTTAATTTTTCAAAATCAACACAATTTAAAAAAAGATTAAATTCACTCTCACTTATATCATATTTTATATCAGTTACTTTAAACTTATTGAAAATATTTTTTAGTATTGACTTATCATGCATAGTAAGTTTACCTTCAATACTAATTGGTATCACTTTATAATTAATATTTCTTGCTTCATTCATCAAGAATTCATTCATATATTGTCCTCCTAGCATTAGATCCAACAAAATCTTTTATATCAATAACTCCCTGCAGTTGCGGGTTTTCTTTTGTAATTGCCCTCGCGGCATCAGTCAAAATTCTCCCTCTGTATGGCTCAAGCATTTCAACAAGTAGCATAATAATACTTCTTGGTGTATAAAACTGTCCACCTTTTTTACCCTCGGCATCCGCAAACTGACCCAAAAAATACTCATACACCCTTCCCAATACATCTTTGCTTTTATTTTCTCTGTCTCCCAGACCTATTGTTCCGATTAAATCTATAAGTTCTCCCAGTCTTTGTTTATTTAATGCAGGTCTAGCATAGTTTTTAGGAAGTACTCCCTTTAGTGAGGGATTATCTTGTTCAATAAAATCCATTGCCTTATCAATGAGTTCTCCGATCTCAGGTTTCTTTGCATTTGCCTGAAGATACTCCCATCTTGCCTGCGGGGGTACCCAGAAAACCCTTCTGGCAAGATATTCATCCTTATCTTCCGGGTCAGCCAGTTTATCATTTTTTACTTCATTATAGACTTCAGTAAATGCATCGGAGATGTACTTAAGAAAGATTAAACCAAGCACCACGTGTTTGTATTCAGCAGCATCCATGTTACTGCGGAGTTTATCGGCTGCTTGCCAGAGCTTCTGCTCAAATCCCAGGTTTGCACCATTCGATTCCTTTGTAGCTTTAGTATTATTTTTTCTGGACATAGTCACTCTTTTACATTATTTTTTTAAATTCTTTCTCCAAAAATTATGAACTGTCTTTAAATTTCTTTTTTTCAATGATGTTCTCATCAGCCAATAATTTTGTCTATTGACGGCCGAAAAAAAGTCTTTAAAAATATTACCGAAAAAACTCTTTACTTAAAAATAAAAAATTCTTTTGCCTTTTCATTAGATAAAAGCTGCATTAAAATTTTGTTTTTTCTTCACATATCTTGAAATTAAACCAATGCATCAGTATCGTTATAATTTACGCCCCCTTTTTGTGAAAGGCAGATTTTGGGATTTCACCTAACAACTAAACATAAATAATGCTTATAAAAGAACTCGCATTAATACGTAAAACTACATAAATAAAAATATATTTACAAATGATTTTCTCTTTCCGTAATTTTATAGTATTTAAAATTACATCACATTTATTAAATCTGAATGCATCAATTAATAATTTAACCCTTTTAAAATTAATCGAATATTGCTAATTTTGCTTTATTTTTAATGGACGGTACTATTAATGAAAAGAACTTTAATAACTTCTGCTTTACCTTATGCCAATGGATATATTCATTTAGGGCACGCCGCAGGTGCCTACCTGCCCGCTGATATCTACGCCCGTTTTCTTCGGCTTTGCGGCGAACAAGTGCTTTACGTATGTGGCTCGGACGAACACGGCGTGGCTATCACCATCTCCGCCGAAAAAGAAAATACCACACCAAAAGCAATAATCGATAAATACCACTCTGCCAATGCCGAAGCCTTCAAAAAATTCGCAATGACTTTCGACATATATTCCCGCACCTCAACTGAAATTCATCACAATACCGCTATCGAATTCTTCGCTGACCTCCTGCAAAAAGGCTACCTCATCGAAAAAGAAGAAGAACAATTTTACGACGAAAAAGCTCAGATGTTCCTTCCCGACCGCTATGTCGAAGGCACCTGCCCAAACTGCGGCTACGAACATGCTCGCGGCGACCAGTGCGATAAGTGCGGTGCTTACTACAACCAGCTGGAACTGAAAAATCCCCGCAGCGTTATCAGTGGCGAACCACCCGTTGTTCGCAAAACAACTCACTGGTATATGCGTTTCGGCGAATTCCAGAACTTCTTGGAAGAATATATCGAAAGCAAATCTTCCGAGTGGAAAGACAATGTTTTGCAGCAAAGCCGAAGCTGGTTGCGTCAGGGACTGACCGACCGCGCCATTACGCGCGACCTCTCGTGGGGGGTGCGACTTGATAAAGTGCCCGGCATCGACAAAAACAAAGCGAAAGGAAAAGTCTTATATGTTTGGTTCGATGCAGTTTTAGGCTATATTTCAATTACAAAGGAGTGGGCAATCGAGCAGGCTCAGAACGGTCGCGGCAGCCGCGAAGACTGGAAAATCTGGTGGCAGGACAACGATACTCGCTACATCGCTTTCATCGGCAAAGACAACATTGTCTTCCATACCTTGATTTTTCCTGCTATGCTCAAAGCCCGTGGCGGATATATACTGCCGGACAACGTCCCTGCCAACGAATTCCTGAATTTAGAAGGCGAAAAATTTTCGAAATCTCGAAATTGGAGTATAGATTTACGCGATTTTCAGAAAGATTTTCCCGAACCGCAATATACCGATGCTCTAAGATACACCCTTGCAATGAATGCTCCTGAAACTCGCGATAGCGACTTTACCTGGCGTGATTTCCAAAATCGCAATAATAACGAACTCGCTGATATTTTCGGTAATTTTGTTAATAGAACTCTCCAATTTATTTTCAAGAATTTCGAGCAAAAAATCCCAACTCTTTCTGAACAAGATAAGTCGCTTATTGGTAACTGGAATAATCTAATTGACACTCTCGAAGCTTATTACAGCGATAATTATCAAGACACAATTGAGAAAGCTTCACGGAAATTCAGCAGTTTATTTACCGAAGCGGAATTTGCTCTTATTTCTTCCGTTTGGAAACATTCCAGAGAAGCTCAGCGCCTTTTCAATATATTCCGTTTTCGCGATGCAATTACAGAAACAATGAACATTGCTCGTGCTGCAAATAAGTTCTTCAATGATGCTGAACCATGGAAAACAATCAAATCATACCGCAACGCAACTGCCCGAACTTTGTTTATTTGTGCTCAGCTTGTTTATTCTCTATCAATTTTCCTTGCTCCGATTATTCCAAATTCTGCCAAAAGAGTGCAACTTATGCTCGGTTGCGACATTCAAACAGGTGAACCAAACTACGATAAACAAAACGAAAATTACTGGCTTACTGCCACTTATCCACGTCTGGAAGAAGGAACTCGTATTCAGCAACCAAGTATTATTTTCAACAAAATCGAAGACAGCGTTATTGCAGAACAGATTAACAAACTTGGCAAACCTACCGTTCCTGAAAGTTCAATTAATGAGCAAGAACTTATCGAATACGATGATTTTGCACGTGTGCAATTGCGAACTGCTGTTATTAAACAAGCAGAAAAACTGCCGAAATCTAAAAAATTGCTCAAATTAATCGTCGAAGTTGGCAACAAGCAAAAACAAATTATTGCAGGTATTGCCGAACATTACGCTCCCGATTACCTTGTAGGAAAGACAATTGTTGTCGTTGATAATTTAAAGCCGGCTAAACTTATGGGTGAAACCTCCGAAGGTATGCTTCTTGCAGCATCGACCGAAGACGGGCGGCTTTGCTTTGTCGCTCCGGAAAAACCTGATATTGGCTCAGGTGCTATTGTTAAATAAGAATTTATCAGAATAAAAATGGAACGGGAAAAACAATTGGATAATAATTTTGATGGAATGTATTTGACAGCTCTGCTGTTCAAATACAAAAAAATAATCATTGCAACAATTATTGCTTCGGCAATAATTTCTACTGCTGTTGCCTTTTTGCTTCCTGTTTGGTATACAGCATCTACAAATGTTGTCCCACCCCAAACTTCAATGACGGGGCTGGAAAGTGCTATGGGTAACATTTCATCAACTTTGCGTGATATCGGACTTGCACGCGTCGGCGGTTCGAGCTCAAGCGGCTATTCGCTTACAGTTATTTTGCTTAGTCGCTCAGTTAAAGATTCTATGATTAAAAAATATGATTTACGCAAAGTTTACAAAATGGAAAATGACAAATACGAAGATTTGCTCAAAGAATTTGAGAGCAATTTGGATGTTACTTACGATAAAGAAGGCAACTACGTTATTTCCATAACTGACCGCGACCCCAATCGTGCGGCACAAATGGCTAATGATTACGTTCAAATTGCCAACCACTTTGCCGCCGAATTATTCAAAAAAGAATCTAATTTTAACCGTCTTTATATGGAACAGAGAGTTAAATCGATTGATTCTACTATTTCTGCTCTCTCCCACGAGCTTGGCACTCTATCTCAGCAAAGTCTTATGTTTTCGCCTGAGGAACAAGCTCGTGCTGTAAGTCAGGCAATTGTCGAACTCAAAGCGCAAGTCTACCAAACTGAAATTGAATACGACCTGCTTCGCACTACCTTTGGAGAAAACGACGCTCTTACTCAGGTGAAAAAGAAAATTCTCGAAGAAACTCGCAAGAAACTCAATGAAGCAATGAACAAACCTGGTTTTGCAGGGAACTTCAAAATTGATGAAAGCGGTCGAATTGGCATCGAATTTACCAAACTTCTCACTGAAATCGAGGCTCTTTCCAAAGCAAAGGCATATCTGGTGCCACTTTACGAAAAATTACGTCTCGACGAAGTCAAAAACATCAAAACTCTCTACGTGCTCGATGAAGCTGTGCCACCAACAAAGAAAAGCAAGCCAAAAAGAGTGCTAATCGTTGCGGGTTCGGTTCTGGGCTCGTTTGTGCTTGTTGTTTTGCTAATTCTATTGGTTCATAATTATATCGAATTCCGAAATAAATATCAAAAACTATAATGGCAGCAAACAAAAGCGGCAATCTTTTTTTAGAATACTTTTCTTATAAAGCGAATATTGGCTTTATCTTTGCTTTGCCAATTCTTGCTACAATTGCTGTATATTCATATTTTGCACAGGACGCCCTTGTAGCATTGCTCGGGGTTGCCGTTCTTCTTGCTTTGCCTTACTTCTGGTTGTGCATTCGCTTCCCTAAATTATGGATTTATACAATTGCTCTTTGCACCACACCATTTCTTACTACAAGTGGCAAAGGATTGTCCGTTGCTGATGTTGTGCTTGGAGTTGTCTATCTTGGTGGGCTAATTATATGGTTCTATTTTATTCTATTCATAAAAAAAGATAAAATAGTCAGAAATACTGCTGATTGGTTGATTATTTTCTTCTATGCTGCTTCATTTGGCTGTGTGATAATTGCATATCTTAACGATGTTGATTTTATCGATGCTTTCAAAGAATACGCCAATTTTTCTGTTACTTTACTCTATTTCCCAATTCGCTACTACTTTAATGAGAAAGAGGACTTAAAGCGACTTCTCATCGTCTTCGCAATTAGTATTTTTATTGTCGAACTCATTCATTTTTATAGATATTACGTTGCAGCAACTACCAATTTGGTCTATGCATACCAACTTGCTCGCACCGTCAAGACAAATCAAGCATTGTTCGTTGCAGCCTCGATTTCAGCAATCGTATTCTTTTTCTACACAAAGGGATGGAGAAATCGCTTGCTTCTTGGGATTTTGGCAGGCTTCAGCACAGCAGCTTTGATTACAACTTTTTCACGTGCTTTCTGGATTGTTTTGTTGGTGCAGGTTGCGATATTATTTTTGCTGCTTCCTTTGCGAAAAAAAATTGAACTTGGGGTGCTTGTCGCTACTTTAACTGCAATTGTGCTTTCGCTTGCATTCTTATTTATGAAGGACAACACGAAATTATTGCTGGGCGTTGTCGAAGCTCGCTTTGTTTCTGCAAGCAAAGGGACAAAAGATGTTTCCGTTCAAGCACGTTTTGCCGAATACCAGGCTACATTCGTCAAAATCAGAGAAAATCCTCTTGGCGGAAACGGCTATTTCAAGTCTTTCTCTTATATCGACCCGCTCACAGGATATACTCTTACTGCTCCAATTAATCATAATGGATATATATATCTTGTTTATCGTCTTGGTTTTCCTCTTGCAATTGTTTATCTACTTTTCTTTCTCTCGTATATTTTCAAATCAATTAAGTATATGATTATTTCAAAAGATAAATTTTTCAAAGCTATTTCGATTGTTGCTTTTATGTATTTGTTGCTTATTGCAATAACAAACTTCGTAACCCCAACACTATCGTTTAGAGACGGAATTTTTGTTACAATTTTATCAGTTGTTTTTATTAGTTCAGCAGAAAAATTTTATATATTTTCGAAAAATAATAAAAAAATAAACGAAAATTGAAAAACAGCAGCATATATAGTCAGGTAATTACGCGTCTTGTTTCCGACACCATAGCCTTTTCCATAAGCTACGTATTTTTATACTATCTGCGATTTCACTCGGGAATTATTCCGACTACAATTGTTCCAAGTTTTTCAGCCGCACTTTTCACGGGTATTGTTTTGCTCGTGTATTGGTTACTTGTATTTTTCTTTGCAGGGATGTATAGGAACTGGCATTTAAGGTCGCCTTTCGATGAAATTTTCGCAGTCTGGAAGGTGTGTTTTATCGCTACTGCTATTATTGTGCTCTTAATTTTCTACGAAGGCGAGCGCTTCACCCGTATGATGTTTGTGCTGCACTATCTTTTTCAATCGACTGCTGTAACAATTGGGCGAACGATTTGCCGCCGAATTCAAGTGAAACTGCGTGCTAAACGCATAGTTAGCATACCTACTATTGTTGTGGGGTGTGCCCATCGAGCAATAGATTTCTACGAAAAAGCAGAACGTTTCGTCAATTGGGGTTACCGTGTCGTTGGTATTATTCTAATTGATAAAAATCAGATAGAAGATTTTAAAAAACTAATTTCCGAAAAAAATCTTAATGAAATTAAATTCGATACATTAGATAATGCTGATGCATTTCTCTGCCAAAGCAATGCCGAGGAAGTTGTTATCACTTCCGACCAAACTGACCACGATACTCTTTTCCGAATTGCTTCAACCGCTGTTGATTGCGGTATGCGCGTAACTATCGAACCCGACCTTTACTCCATTTTTACGGGGCAGACGCGCACCCAAAGCCTCTATGGAATACCTCTGATTGAAATCAACACACAGCTTCTCAAACCCTGGCAGGAAATTGCTAAACGCTTGTTCGATATAGTGTTTAGCCTACTGGTTCTGCTCATTGGGCTTCCGCTCTGGATTATCATTGCAATAATCATAAAACTTGATTCCCCAGGTCCCGTTATTTACAAGCAACCACGCGTCGGGAAGAACGGCAAAGTATTTATGATTTACAAATTCCGCTCGATGAGGTCCGAACCCGTTCCCGCAAAACAAACCTGGACGCAAGTAAACGACCCTCGCGTTACTAAGTTCGGTCGTTTTATTCGCAAAACACACCTTGATGAAATTCCTCAATTCTGGAATGTGCTTATTGGCGATATGAGCGTTGTTGGTCCTCGTCCCGAACAACCTAAAATTGTTGAAGAAATCATAAAAGAAGTACCCTACTACAAACGTCGCCATTTAGTTCGTCCTGGAATTACCGGTTGGTGGCAAGTCAAATATAAATCTTACGAATTTAGTATTGATGAAATTCGTAATCGTTTGAAAGATGATTTTTATTATATTGAAAATTTCTCTTTGAAACTTGATTTTGAAATTATTATTCGGACTATTATGCTTGTTTTTCGTGGGCACGGTCAAACCTAATAGGGAGCATTTATGAAAAAAATTGTTGTTATCCCAACATATAATGAAATTGATAACATCGAAAATCTTATCAATGCAATTTTCGAGAGCTTGCCTGACACTCACATCTTAATTGTAGATGATAATTCACCTGATGGCACTGCCGAAAAAGTAAAAGAGCTGATGAGAAACAACCGTCAAATTCATTTAATGCAGCGTCAGGGCAAAATGGGATTGGGCACTGCATATTGCGATGGCTTTTCCTGGGCTCTGGATAAAGGTTTTGACGTTGTTTTCGAAATGGACGCCGATTTTTCGCACGACCCGCGAGACCTTCCGCGTTTACTCGAAGCTCTGCAAGATGCTGATTTAGTTATTGGTTCCCGCTATTCCAAAGGTGTAAATGTAGTTAATTGGCCACTTTCTCGATTAATGCTTAGCTACGGTGCTAATTTATACACTCGCATCATCACCGGTATGCCAGTTGCCGATGCTACCGGTGGTTTCAAATGTTTCCGTGCCGATGCTCTAAGAAAAATAGATTTAACTTCTATCCGCACTAATGGTTACGGCTTCCAGATTGAGATGAATTACCGTATCTGGAAATCAGGCGGACGTATCAAAGAAATCCCTATTATTTTCATCGATAGGCGTTCCGGTGTCTCGAAAATGAGCAAACACATTATTTTCGAAGCTGTATGGCTTGTCTGGAAACTGCGACTTTGCTACAAGCGACTATTAAAGCAAAAGAGCAAATTCGAGGAACGTCAAAAAACAAATGTAATAACAGAATTCGTCGATTAGCGTGGTAAAAAATCCCGACATATCAATAATTATTGTAAATTACAATGTAAAAGATTTTTTGCGTGCTTGCCTGCAATCAATTCGCGAAGCAACAGGCAATCTCTCTATCGAAACAATAGTCGTTGATAATAATTCTGTTGATGGTTCGGTCGATTACTTGCGTCCTCAATTTCCGGAAGTTGAATTTATTGCTTTGCCCGAGAATATTGGTTTCGCTCGTGCAAACAATATTGGTATCGAAAAAGCTCGTGGGAGATACCTTCTTATTCTCAATCCTGATACCCTGCTACGAAATGATACTTTGCAAGTAATGCACGACTTTATGGAAACGCACACGGACTGCGGCATTGCTGGTTGCAAAGTGCTAAATCCTGATGGCAGCTTTCAGGTTGCTTGCCGACGTGGTTTCCCAACTCCCTGGGTTGCTTTCAGCAAGCTTTTCGGTTTGCAGTCGCTTTTCCCTAATTCTCCTATTTTTGCTCGATATAACCAGCTCTATAAATCTATCGACGACACTTACGAAGTTGATGCTGTAATTGGTGCCTTTATGTTTTGCCGAACCGACCTGATAAAAAAAATAGGTGGTTTCGCCCCCGAATTCTTTATGTACGGCGAAGACCTTGATTTATGTCGTCAGGTGAAGCTTCAAGGCTGGAAAGTGATGTATGTCCATACTACTTCCATCATTCACTACAAAGGCGAAAGCACAAAACGAAGTTCAATAAATGATGTCCGCCATTTTTATGAAGCAATGGAAATTTTCACTCGAAAACATTTCGGCAAAAATCATTTGTTCCTTTTGCTTCTGCGGCTTGGCATCAAAATCAGATCTGCAATTGCTTACATCGAACGCTATTGGCGTGATTTTTTGTTTATCCTATTAGATTTGCTTTCAATTAATCTTGCTTTGCTCATTAGCACGAAAATCCGTTTCGAAAAATTCTTCGGTTTCCCCGACTATGCCTATCCGATAGTTTTCATTGTAATCAGCCTTGTTTTTCTTTCTTCAATGTTTATTGTAGGTGAATACTTCGAAGGGAAACACAGCATCAAGCGTGCTTTTTCGGCGTCAATGATTACCTTTTTTGTTCTTTCCTCGCTCACTTACTTTTTCCCTGAATTTCGTTTTAGCCGCGGTGTTGTGCTGATGTCGATTGGCTTTACAATTGTCTTTACCTCCATTTCGCGAGCAATTACAAAAATTTTAGAGCAATTTTCTGAACAAAATAAATCAAAACGCATTATCATTGTCGGGACTGGCGAAATCGCAAAATCATTATTTGATAAAATTTCTGAGCTGCCGAATTCCAATATTATAATTGATGGATTTGTTGCTTCATCTGCTGATGAACTAAATAATCCCAATTTGCAAATTATTGGCGAAAAATCCTACTTGAATAAGATTATCAAAGAGAAAAGACCGAACGAGGTTATTTTTGCCGACGAGCAAATTTCTTCTTCCGAAATGATTAATCTTATGCTCGAATTTTCCTCTCAAAATGTGCGTTTTCACCAGGTCAAAGAGTTCGATGAATTGCTTGCCGCCTCTGTAATTCAAGATATTGCAGACATCGAGCCAACCGTTCCGTTCTACAATTTATCTCGCTTTCGCAATAAAGCTCTTAAACGTATCGAAGATATTTCAGTTTCTCTTTTCCTGCTAACTTTCGGGTTGCCGTTTATCTTTATTCTCAGAAAAGAACCTTTTCTCTTTATTAAAATGCTTATTCGTGTGCTTAAAGGTGAAATCTCTTTCATTGGTTTGCATAAAATTTCAGATGATTTCACTCCTGCTATTGGTAAAATTGGGATTATCGGACCCAATGCAAGCGAACAAACTCATAATTTATCGATTGAAGCTATAAAAAAACTTAATGAGTATTACATACGTCATTACACATTATCAATGGATTTTGATATTATTATCAAATATTTATTTGGGAAAAACAAGTGACAAAGCCAATTCTTGATTTCGAACAGCCAATCGTGCAACTTGAAGAAAAAATCGCAGAAATGCGCGAAATCGGCAAAGCAATCGATTTAAGAAAGGAAATTGCCGAACTCGAACGCCGCACTGATAATCTTCGCAAGGAAATTTACTCCAATCTTACACGCTGGCAACGCATACAAATTGCCCGCCACCCACTACGTCCCAACTCGGTTGATTTTATCAAGAATATTTTTACTGATTTTATTGAACTGTCCGGCGATAGGGTGTCGGGCAACGATGCATCAATCATTGGCGGTATTGCGAAAATTTCTGGAATTTCCGTAGTTGTGCTTGGCAATCGAAAAACCAAAGACAAAAAAACTAACTTATACAAACCCGCTCAAATTCCATCAGCAGAAGGATTTCGAAAAGCAACTCGATTGATGAAACTCGCAGAAAGAATGGCTAAACCCGTTATTTCTCTCATTGACGTTCCATATAATGCTTCTTATCCAGAAAACGATGACCCCGGTTTGGCTAATGCTATCTCGAACCAGCTTGCAGAAATGTCCGTTCTGCAAACTCCAACGATAAGTGTTGTGATAGGGGAGGGGGCATCTGCTACGGCTATGGCTTTGTCTATTGCCGATAGATTGCTTATGCTCGAAAATTCCTGGTTCTCAATTGTTTCGCCCGAAAAAGCAGCCGAAACTTTATGGGGTAGCCTTGATTTCAAAGAACAAGCCGCTGAGGCAATGAAACCTATCGCACGCGACCTTCTAAACCTATCCTTAATTGACGATATTGTTCCCGAACCCGTTGGCGGTGCCCACAGAAACCATAAAATGATGTTCGAAATATTAAAGAAAAAACTGATTGCTGAGCTGAAAGATTTACGCCGTGAAAAAATTGAAAAACTTCTCAAAAAAAGACACGAAAAATTCTTCGCAAAAGGAGTTTGGCGCGAATGATAAAAGTTATTACAATTGACTTTTGGAATACTTTGTTTGATTCGTCTGGTGGCAACGAGAGAAATGCTTTGCGTCAGAAAGCTCTGCTGCAAGAAATAAATAACTATGGCCGCAATATTTCTCCCGAAGAATTCGATAAAGCGCTTCGGGCTTCGTGGGAGTATTTCAATAAAATCTGGCGTCAAGAAATGCGAACTCCTTCGGTCCAGGATAGCGTTGTCTTCTTCTGGAAATATTTAGAATTGCCCACAAATCCAGAAGCAATAGAGCGAATTGCCGATTTTTTCGCAAATTCGGTGCTCATTCATCCTCCGAAACTCATCGATGGAGTTGCAGATATTTTGCCAATTCTTGCAAGCAATTACAAGCTTGGAATTATCTCTGATACGGGATTTAGCCCTGGAATTGTTCTTCGCAAGCTGCTTGAACAAAACAATATCCTTCATTTCTTCGATAGTTTCAGTTTTAGCGACGAAACGGGATACTCGAAACCGCACCCCGAAGCATATCGAAAAGTGCTTTCCGAACTTGGCTCTGATACTTCTGAAACCTTGCACATTGGCGATATTGAAGCAACTGATATTATTGGTGCAAAGCAGCTTGGTATGCGCGCTATTCGCTTCGCAGGCGACAGCACAGGATACTTTGCCAATGAAAGTGCTAATCCGACCATCGCCGATGCTATTGTTTATTCTTGGGACGAAATACCCGAGGCTATTGTTAATATTTGCTGAGCGATCCCGGCTGGATTCGAACCAGCGACACCAAGTTTAGGAAACTTGTGCTCTATCCTGCTGAGCTACGGGACCAACCATATATTCAAAATTACAAAAAATTTACACTGAAAACAAACTCATCAATCTGTTTATCTTATTCTAAATATGTATACCCATATAGTCCCGAACGATAGTTCGAAAGAAACTCTTTACCTTCCTCCGTTGTGATTTTGCCTGATTTTACTGCACCTGTTACCCACGTTTCAACTGTGCGAACTAACTTTTTAGCGTTGTAGCCAACGTAATCAAGCACTTCTGCAACTGTTTCGCCGTCAATAACCTGCTTGATTTGATAACCATCGTCATCAAGAATAATATGCACTGCATTTGTATCACCAAACAAATTATGCAAATCACCCAATATTTCCTGATAAGCACCAACAAGAAATACACCAATATAATACGGTTCATTTGGGTTAAAATCGTGCAGATGCATATAATACGAATAGTTAGTTGTAGAGATGAACCTATCGATTTTTCCATCTGAATCGCAAGTAATATCTTGAAGCGTTGCAATTCTATCAGGTTTCTCACCCAGTCGATGGATTGGCATAATCGGGAACACCTGGTCAATTGCCCAGGAATCAGGCAAAGACTGGAATAACGAAAAGTTACAGAAATATTTATCTGCAAGCATCTTTGCAAGCATACGTATTTCCTCTGGTGGGTGCTTGATTTCTGTGCTAATTCTGTGGCACTCTTTTGCAATCGACCAGAACAGACGCTCAATTAAGGCACGTGTGCGCAAATCAAGCAGTCCTAAACTGAATAAATCAAGTGATTCTTCTCGGATTTGCTGAGCATCGTGCCAGCCTTCGAGCATCTTTGCTTGATTTATGTTCTCGTAAATATTATGAAGTTCCTGCACTAATTCGTGGTCATCTTCGGATACTTCCATTGTTTCGGGGTCCCAGGTTGGCATAGAAGTGCTTTCAAGAACGTCGAAGACAAGTATCGAATGGTGTGCCGTAAGCGAACGCCCTGATTCAATTATTATATTCGGGTGCGATAGTTCATTCTTCTCGCATACATCAACCAATGTAGAAACCGCATCATTCACATATTCCTGTATGGTATAATTCACAGACGAGCCAGAAGTTGATGAACGTGTCCCGTCATAATCAACACCAAGACCTCCACCAATATCGACAAATTCTACCGAACAACCCAATTTTAACATTTCTACATAAAATTGCGCTGCTTCTTTCAATGCAGTTTTAATTTTGCGAATTTTTGTTATTTGGCTTCCTAAATGGAAATGAATGAGCTTTACCTGGTCTTTAAATTTATGCTTTTCGAGCAACTCAATTGCTTCAAGCAATTCTGATGAAGTCAGCCCAAACTTGCTGCGGTCACCACCAGAATCTTCCCATTTGCCGCTTCCACTACTTGATAATTTTATTCTTATACCAATATTTGGCTTTATTTTTAATCTTTTTGAAATATTAATAATTAGTCGCAATTCATTTAATTTCTCGACTACAATATAGACTTTCTTACCCATTTTTTGTGCAAGCAAAGCAAGCTCAATGAAATCTTCGTCTTTGTATCCATTGCATATTATTAGCGAGTCGTCATCTTCGGTGTTTATTGCTAAAACGGCGTGCAGCTCAGGTTTCGAACCAGCTTCCAATCCAATATTAAACTTTTTGCCATAAGAGACAATTTCTTCGACAACCGGTCTCATCTGATTTACTTTTATGGGATAGATAATAAACGAATTCCCTTTGAACTGGTATTCCTCTGTTGCAAGCTTGAAGCAATTCGCAATTGTCTCAATCCGATTGTCCAGAATATCAGGAAATCTAAGTAATACCGGCGTCGAAACATCGCGTAATTGGAGCTCGTCGATTAATTCTTTCAAGTCAACTTCGGCACCGTTTTTCTTTGGGCGAACCACAACGTGCCCTTTCTCGTTTATCGAAAAATAATCAATACCCCAGCCGTTTATGTTGTATAGCTCAGCTGAGTCCTCGACACGCCATTTTCTCATCTAACTCCTTTCTATTTTGATGATTTAAAAAGTTATTGACAAATTGTTCAAATTTATATTGCAAAAATATCATTTTATTTAATTAAATGTTATATTTTTGTTAATTCGTTTTTCTCATTTTAAATTAAATGTTATGCCTACTCTTCTTTTTAATAGCGCATATTTCTCGAAATTTTCAAATTCATCTGGCGAAATTGATTTCACTTGCTTCGATGTAAATTCAATTATGAATTTCTTTATTGAAAAGAAAAAGCCCAAATCTATGCTTCTTGTTCTTCCTACACGACGAATGGTGCTTTATTATAAAAATTTGTTCATAAGGAAATACTTCGAACGCCACAAACAACCTTGCGAACCCCCTTCGCTTCATACTTTCGAGTCCTTTGTGATGCACTGCCACAAGAAAGTTTTTCAAAACAAAAAAACTCCGATTTCCGAACCCTTTATTTACGCACTTATCGAAGAAGCAATAAAAAATAGCAATCTTGAATTCTTTCGGCATAACCCAAAAAATAAAAGAGTTAGTTTCAGTCTTGTTACTAAAATTGCTCAAATTATCAATGGGCTCAAAGAAGACGGCATTTCGCCCGACGACCTTTTCCGAGATGTAGATAATTATTCCCCGCAGGATTACATTGATTACAATACTGGTGGTGTTAGCGACCCCAAAAGATTGCACGATTTCGCTCTGATTTACCAAAAATATCAGGAAATGCTTTCGGATAAGTTCATAGACCCTCCTCAATACTTAATTGATTTGAATAATTTTTGCCTGCAAAATCAGGGAGCGGTTTTTCCGCTCGACCATTTTTTCGAACCCGATACTGTAATCTTGTTCGATAAATTTACAGAATTCAAGCATCCACAATCAACTTTTCTCAAATTACTAAGCCAGAGCAGCATTCCTGTCGCTATTAACGTTGATTTTTCGCCCATCAATGGTCCTCTTTTCGGTAATTTAACCGAAACAATCACTGATATTCAAGCAAATTCCTATTCTTCAATTTCGTATGTAGATGTTAATGAAAAAATGAACATTGAAGATGAAATCAATCTTCCGCCATCGCAGTATCTTCGCAGGCGTCTATTCAACAATGAAGAATATCGCGAAATTTGCTACAATCAACTTAATGATACAATAAAAGTTATTGCTTGCGAAAATCAAGTCGATGAAGTAAATATAATTGCAAAATTAGTTCGCTATCTTATTGAGCAGGGGTATAGCCCCACTGATATTGCTATCGTCTCTCGTAAGCCCGAACTTTATTCATCGCTATTCCGAGAAATTTTTGCCAAAAACAATATTGAAAGCTTTATTACCGATAGATTTGATTTATCCGCTTCGCAACTTGTTATTACTTTTCTTAACATTTTTGATTTGGTAATTAACAACTATCGTAAGTCCGACCTGAAAAAAGTACTTCAAAGCTTCTATTTTAGAACCTGGGCAAATTCACTTATCGATGTTGAAAATTTACTCGAAGTTATCACCGAATTGCCATTCCTTGGTGGAACAAAATCCAACGGTGCAGAGTTCTGGTACGAAATTCTTACCTTCAACATTAAATATTTCGAAAAATCATTGCTATCCGATGATAGTGATAGTACCGATTTATATTATCTCAATCTGAAAAAAGAAAAATTCGAAAATGCTTTGAATGATTTTCGCAAACTCGTCGAACTCGTCTCTTTCGAAAACAAAGATTACCTGCCTGATGAAATATTGTCTCTTATCAAAAAGCAAATAATCGGAAAATTGAACATACAGGAACAGCTCATCAATAAATTGTCTGAACTAAATCAAAACAAATCGAAAATTTCTACTCTGAGCTATATCTTTCTTCGCGACGAAATCGAAAAAGATGTCGCTGCCGTCAATACCTTCATCAATCTAATTGATGAATATTCAAAAATTCAGTCAATTCTTTACCCACAGCAAAAGATAAAATTAAGTGAATTTGTCGATAAGATTAAAATTGCTGCTCTCAACACAAAGTATAATATCAAAGAAAGTGCCGACCGCGGGGTGAAAATCACCTCAATCGAACAAATCATAGGCATTCCATTCAAAGCTGTTATCCTTTGCGGGGCGATAGATGGTAATTTCCCGCTCGTTTTTCGCACCGAGAACACTCTTGGCAAAATTCTTCCAAAAAGCGAGCTCCGTCATCTCGAATCTGAACGAATTTTGTTCTACAAAACATTGACAAACAATATTGAGCTCTTTGACCAGGGCAATTTCAAAATCTTTATCACTTTTCCTGAATTTATCGATAAAGAAGAACAAATAATGTCGACCTTTATTTCTGCTTTGTTCAATGTTACTTCTATTGCCAGAGTTCACAAATTCTATAAATTATCTGCCATTAGAAAAGCACTCTCATCCAGCACCAATGATGATATTATTGTTCGACAGATAAGCGATATACCTTTCATCAACTATATCTCCGATATTGGCGAACTCATCCGCAGCTATGCTGCAGGCGAGTTAGCGCAATCCGATGTGATTGATTTAATAGATGTCGAGGCTTTGCAAAAAGAAAACGATAGAATTGACAAATATGTTCAATCAATAGATGATGAAAATTCTGTATTTGGCAATAATTTGCCAGCAGATTTGCAAAACTTTTTGGTTGAATACAGCAAAAAAACTTATTCCGTTTCCGAATTTGAAACATATCAAAAATGTCCTTACCAATACTTTTTACGCTATGTGCTTGGAATACAAGAACGTGTTTGGGAAACCGAAGAAATCTCAAATATTGAAATTGGGAACCTTCTTCATAGGATTGCTTATAAATTTATGACTGCCATAAAAAACGAAGAACCAAATTCAGACGGTCTGGTAAAACTGGATAAAAATAAAAAAGACTACTACTGGCAATTACTTACTGATTTAGCAAAACAGGAACTGGAATTTTTCAAATACTTTGACTACGAATATCACGTTCTTTCAAAACTGCTGATTGGCGATTTCAACAAATCATCTGAATCTAAAATAAATTCTCTCTATGGAGGACTGCTCTATTTATGGTTGGAACGCGAATTGAGCTATTGCGAACATACAAATAAGCTCTATCCCGCATATTTTGAACTCGCTTTCGGGTATAAAAAACAAAGCGCCAACCCCGTTTCAATAAATGGCATTAAAATACGCGGGAAAATCGACAGAATTGACCTGCACGAAAACAAAAGTCATTTCTTAATTGTTGATTACAAAAAATCTTCTCCTGATATAATTAGGAAAAACGTTTATGATTTGGATTATGGATTGCAAATTTCTGTCTATATCAAAGCTGCTGAACAAATTGTGCCCTCAATTTCGGGTGTTTCCTCTATTGAGCCCGTTGGCGGTGTTTTTTTCTGCTTCAAACCCGATAAATTTAATAAAACTAAAAGCAAAGACGAACTTGAATTATTAAGGAAAACCACTCATATCCCGATTATTGTTCAAGAATACAATTTCCTTGAAAAAGACAGCTCTCAATTTAATGAAAAAAGTATTGATACTCAGATAAAACCAATAATTGAACAAATTCAGAAAATTGTAAATAATATTACGCAAGGGCTATTTGGCGAAAAAAATACAAGAAACCAAAAGATATGTGAATATTGTGGCTATGCAAATTTATGCCGAAAAAATAAACACGAAATTTACAACAATGGAAATGAAGATGAAATCGATTAATTTCCCAGCTGGTAATCACTTTTCTGCTGTTGTCTGCCTGAATGCAAATCTTCCTGATAAATTTGTTTTTGATTTGGTTGCACCTCTACCGTTGCTTGTTGCTGATGGTGCCGCTAATAATATTCTGGCTCTTGGTTTGGAACCTACAAAAGTAATAGGCGATATGGATTCTTTCTTCATTAATAACCAACATCGAATTCTCGAAGAAAAGCTTTTGATTATTCCTGACCAGGAAACAAACGACTTCGAAAAAGTACTCCAATACTGCATCCAAAACAACTACAAGGATTTGCTGATTTTTGGTTTCCACGGTGGCGAACTCGAACACACTTTAAATAATTGGAGCGTGCTCAAAAAATACTGCAAACGCCTCAATTTGTGTATTTTTGATAGCAATCGCTATGGTATTCCTGTTTACGAACCTGTCGAACTTTTCGTTAATATCGGCGAAATCATTTCGCTTATTCCTCAGCCTAAGGTGCTTCTGCGAACACATAATTTAGAATGGGAACTCAACGGCGAAACTCTCGAACTCGGAAGACGCGAAGGAGTACGAAACGTTGCCGTCGGCGAGCATATTATTCTTGAAGTGCTCGAAGGCGAATTGTTACTCTTTATAAATCATAGACTTCCAATTGCACCTGTTTTCTTCCCTTCTTTTTAATTTTGGAAAATTATATTTTTATCTTTATTTTTGTAAGTTATTTTTAAACGGGCAGTAGAAAATGATAAAAATTAGGATACACGGAATAAAAGATGGCATACACGAGGTTAACGAGATTGTTCCTGTAAGCGAAGTTTCGGGGATGCTGCCTGAGTTCTTTGGAAATGTGTCCTTTATCGGTAAACTTCGAAAAATTGGCAAACGCTACACTATTACAGGCTTTGCTGAATGCCAGATTAAGCTCATCTGCGATTTGTCGCTCGAAGAATATACCGATACTATTTCGTCGGAAATTAATGTTTCTTTTATTGCTGATACCGAACTTTATCTGTTGAATAAAGGTAATTACGACGACCCCGACACCGAACGAGCTGTCCACGAGGACGACGAATTTTTCGATATTTCCGACGATGTTCGCGAGCAATTGACCGTTTCTATTCCTATGAAACGCATTGCTCCACAATATCGTAACAAAACTTTTGCTGATTTGCATCCTGAATTTTCTGCCGAAATAACTGAAACTATTTCTGATGATGAGGTGCAAATCGATGAACGTTGGAGTGCATTGAAAAAAATTAAGTTAAATTAGTTCATTCTATAAGGAATTTATTATGCCAAATCCAAACCGTAAATTTTCGAAGACAAGAAGAGATAAAAGAAGAACACACTACAAAGCAGTTGCAGCACAAACAGTTGCTTGCCCTAATTGCGGCGCTATGAAACTCTCTCACGCTGCTTGCCCCGAATGCGGTTACTACAATGGCCGTAAAATTGTTTAATTGCTTGTGGTGCTGTATCTTTTAATATGACTGGAAACAGTAAAAACAAAATTAGAATAGCACTCGACTCTATGGGTGGTGATTTCGCACCTGTGAATGAAATTCAAGGTGCATTTTTGGCTTACAAAGAAGTTTCTAATTCAATCGACCTTGAAATCGTCTTTGTTGGTAACGAAAAAAAAATTAACGAGGTTATTGCCCAAACAGAGTTGCCCAGGAGTGCTTATTCCATTATCCATACTGATGACGTAATTACTATGCACGACGACCCTGTTTCAGCTTTGAGAACTAAACAGGGTTCTTCGTTGTTTGTAGCTGCTAAACTGCATTCCGAAGGCAAAACCGATGCTTTTGTCTCCGCCGGAAATACCGGCGCTATGTTATCTGTGTCTACGATGCTTTTGGGACGGATTAAAGGTGTTTCTCGTCCCACAATCGGTGCGATGATGCCTACTATTTCAGGTCGACCTACTTTTGTATTAGATGTTGGTGCCACTATTGACCTTCGCCCTCGTTTCCTTTATGAATTCGCTGTGATGGGCAGCACTTTTCTCCAACATTCTCTTGGAATTGAACGCCCAACTGTTGCTTTGCTCAATATTGGCGAAGAGGAAACAAAAGGCACAGACGCCATTCGCGAAACTTACCAATTGCTTTCTAACAGTTCTCTTAACTTTATTGGTAACATCGAAGGACGAGATATTCTAACTGGTGCTGCCGATGTCGTTGTGTGTGATGGCTTTACAGGTAACATTGTGCTGAAATTAGCTGAAAGCTTCATCAATATCCTGAAATCAAAAATCAAAGATTATTCTTCAAGAAGCTTTTTCAATAAATTGAAAGTCGGTATGATGGTGCCAACTTTGAAAAGCATTCTTTCTGAATTTGATTATCAGGAATATGGTGGAGTGCCCCTTTTGGGTGTTAATGGAGTTGTCATCATTGGTCACGGCAAGTCCTCTCCCAAAGCAATAAAGAATATGATTATTCGTTCAATCGAATTTTCACTAAATAACATTAATAGCAAAATTGAAAATGCTTTGCAATTGACATAATATTTTGACTAATTTGAGATTTTAATATGACTGCAACAATTACTTCCATAGCTCATTATCTGCCACCAGATGTGTATGATAATTCATACTTCGAGAGCTATCTCGATACAAGCAATGAATGGATACTCGAACGCACCGGTATCCACCAAAGACGTTTCGCTAAATCTGGTGCTACAAGCGACCTTATTGTCCCTGCTGCCGAGCAATGTATTGCCAAGCGTGGAATTTCAAAAGATGAAATAGACTGCATAATTGTAGCTACTGTTACTCCTGACCATTTTTTCCCATCAACTGCCGCGGTTGTCCAGCATAAATTGGGACTTAAAAATGCTTGGGGATTTGACCTCTCCGCTGCTTGTTCCGGCTTTGTTTTTGCTCTTACTACTGCTGCCGGATTGGTGGAAAGTGGCGTTTGCCGCAATGTTCTTCTTTGCGGTGCAGATAAAATGAGCTCTATTGTTAACTTCCAGGACCGCAATCAGGCTATTCTTTTCGGTGATGGTGCGGGTGTTTGTCTCGTTGAAAAATCTAATGATAGCTCAATGGGTGTGCTCGACCATATTCTTCATCTTGATGGTTCGGGTGGGCAATTCCTTCATATGGTTGCCGGTGGTAGTTTCAAGCCTGCTTCTTCGGAAACAGTTGCCAACGGCGAACATTATATTTACCAGGACGGCAAGAACGTTTTCAAATATGCTGTCGTCGGTATGGCAGAAGTTACTGTTGAGATAATGAAACGCAATAATCTTAAAAGCGAAGATGTCAATTGGCTTGTCCCTCACCAGGCTAATCATCGTATTATTACTGCTACTGCTGAACGTATGGGACTTTCCCGCGAACAAACTATGATTAATATAGATAAGTATGGCAATACGACTGCTGCAACAATTCCTATTTGTTTATCTGAATGGCTCGATAAAGGTTTGTTGAAAAAAGGTCATAACGTTATTTTGGCAAGCTTCGGGGCTGGATTTACCTGGGGCGCGGTTTACTTAAAATGGAATATGAATGATTAATGGAGGTCTTATGAAAACTGCTTTGCTTTGCTCGGGTCAGGGGTCTCAATATGTTGGAATGATGAAGGATTTATTTGATAATTCAAATAAAGCTAAAGAAATTATTCATAAAGCAGATGAAATTCTTGATTTCTCGCTTTCTGAAATTTGCTTCAATGGTCCGATGGATGTCTTGAAGCAAACCCGCTTCACTCAGCCTGCTATTTTTCTGCATTCAGCAGTCCTCTACGAATTGCTGAAAGACAAACTCGAATTTGACGCCGTAGCTGGTCATTCCGTTGGTGAATATGCTGCTTTATACATTGCTGGCGTGATTGAATTTGAAGATGCTCTGCGCCTTGTGTCGCTTCGCGGACAGCTTATGTATTTCGCAGGCGAAGAATTGCCCGGCACTATGTTCGCTGTTATCAATCTTGATGACGATAAAGTTGTTGAAGTATGCAATAAACTCAACCAAAATGACGAAGGTGCTGTGGTCGTCGCTGCAAACTTCAATTCGCCCGGTCAGGTGGTTGTCTCCGGTTCGCGCGATTTTTTGCGTAATAATATCAACGCTTTCAAAGAAGCTGGCGCTAAATTAGTAAAAGAACTGGTTGTAAGTGGTGCTTTCCATTCCCCACTGATGAAACCTGCCCAACTCGAACTCGAAAAAGCTATCAATACAATTGAGTTCAAAAATTCAAAAGTGCCTGTTTATTCAAACGTTTATGCTAAACCTCTTACAAACGCCGACGAAATTAAAAACGCTTTGATTGCTCAGCTTACCGCTCCTGTTCTCTGGACGCAATCCCTTCGTCAAATGTTCAGCGATGGTATCACTCGCTTTGTTGAGCTCGGTCCCGGTCAGGTGCTTCAAGGTCTTGTTAAACGAACCTTAGAAAATATTGAAATTTTGGGTTACGATAAATTTGATGATTTGCAAAAGTAAAATTTTTAGTATATTTAACTTTTTAATTTATGGTAATTTATGCAAAGATTTGAAAATAAAATAGTGGTCGTTACAGGCGGTTGTCGCGGTATAGGTAAGGCTATTGCCGAGAGATTTGCTCGCGAAGGTGCATTCGTTTATGCACTTGACTACCGTATCCCTGACGAAAATGAAGTATTCATCGAAGATGCTGCAATTCGCGATAGAATTGTTCCAATGCAAGCTGATGTTACTTCTTTCGATTCCGTTCAGAAAGTCGTTGATGAAATCCTTGCAAAATCTTCACGTATTGATATTCTTGTTAATAATGCCGGGATTACTCGCGATAACCTTCTTATGCGTATGAGCGAAGAAGAATGGGACGCTGTTCTTAATACTAACTTGAAAGGTGCTTTTATTTGCACAAAAGTTATTTCCCGTCCGATGATGAGCCAACGCTACGGTAGAATTATCAATATTGGCTCGGTTGTCGGAACAATGGGCAACGCGGGTCAAGCTAATTACTCTGCTTCCAAAGCAGGAATGATTGGCTTCACCAAGTCAGTTGCTCGAGAACTTGCCTCCCGCAACATTCTTGTTAACCTTGTTGCACCAGGTTATGTTCGCACACCAATGACAGATAAATTGACTGATGAACAAAAAAATGCTTTCTTAGTTAATATCCCGCTCAAACGTGTGGCAGAACCCGAAGATATTGCTGCATCAGTTGCCTTCCTCGCAAGCGATGATGCAAGCTACATCACCGGTCAGGTGCTTCACGTCAATGGCGGTATGCTGATGGACTAATTTCCCTTTTTTATATTTATTTTTATGTTTAACTTTATTTTAGGAGTTCAAAATGGACGAATTAAGAGCAAAAGTAAAAGAAATTATTGTTAAAAAACTTGGCGTCGAAGAATCACAAATCACTGACGAAGCATCATTCACAAAAGATTTAGGCGCTGATTCATTAGACACAGTCGAACTCATTATGGAATTCGAAAAAGAATTCAATGTTCAAATTGAAGATAGCGAAGCTGAGAAAATCCAAACTGTTGGCGATGTTCTCAATTTCCTTTCTTCTAAAAAATAATTTTGTCTTGTTAAATTAAAACATACGGCGGAGAGTTATGCCGAGATATAATTTCCCACGTGTTGTTATTACAGGGATGGGTGCTGTTACTCCTATTGGCAACAACCTTGCCGAATACAAGCAAGGTTTGCTCGAAGGGCGTAGCGGTGCTGCTCCCATAACACGTTTTGACGCATCTAATTTCGATACTAAATTTGCTTGCGAAGTTAAAAACTTCGACCCACTTCAATACATTAATCGAAAAGAAGTTCAGCGAATGGATATGTTCACCCATTTCGCTATTGCTGCCGCTGCTATGGCTATCGAAGACGCTAATTTAGACGTAGAAAAAATTAATCGTGAGCGCGCAGGTGTTGTCCTTGGCTCCGGTATCGGCGGAATGTGGACATATCACTACCAGCAAGAAGAATTATATAAGCGTGGTGGCAATCCCGATAGGATTTCTCCTTTCTTTGTGCCAATGCTTATTTCTGATATCGCTGCTGGTCATATTGCTATTCGCTGGGGGCTGAAAGGTCCAAATTATGGCACTGTTTCTGCTTGCGCTACTTCTTCTCACTCGATTGCTGATGCTTTGATGCTTATGCAACGCGGTGATGCAGATGTTATGATCACAGGTGGCAGCGAAGCAGTTGTTTGCCCGATGGGTGTCGGCGGCTTTAATGCACTGAAAGCTTTATCCACTCGAAATGATTCGCCCGAAACAGCCAGCCGTCCGTTCGACCGCGACCGTGATGGCTTTGTAATTGGCGAAGGCGCGGGTGTGCTTGTCCTCGAAACATTAGAACACGCAATAAACCGTGGCGCTCGCATCTATGCTGAAGTTGCTGGATTTGGTCTTACTGACGATGCTTATCATATCACTCAGCCTGCTGCCGGCGGCGAAGGTGCTGCGCGTTCTATGAAACTCGCAATCGAGGATGCTGGACTTGTTCCTGATGATATTGATTATATCAATGCTCACGGAACTTCCACTCCTTTCAACGATAAAACTGAAACAGCTGCTATTAAAACTGTTTTCGGGGAACGTGCTTACAAAATTCCTGTAAGCTCGACTAAATCTATGACTGGCCACCTTCTTGGTGCTGCTGGTGCTGTCGAGGCTATTGCCACTGCTCTGGCTATTTACGAAGGATTTTTGCCTCCGACAATTAATTATCAAACACCAGATCCTGAGTGCGATTTGTATTATGTGCCTAATAAATCTGAAAAACGACAGATTAAAGCCGCATTGAGCAATACTTTCGGTTTTGGTGGGCATAATGCTACAATTTGTTTCAAAGCTTTCGAAATGTAGTCTTTGGACAAATGAAAGACTTGTTTAATAAATTGTTCTCTTCTTTTTCTAAGATTTTTAATCTTAGAGTGCTTGATACAAATGCCAATCACCCGGATTTCTTCCCGGTGGTTGGCTTTTTATCTAATGATAAAAAATCTGAACTCGAAAATATCCTTCAATCTAAAATTAACAATGTCGGTATTTTCGAACAAGCTCTTACCCACCGTTCCTATCTGACTGTAATTGGTAATGACGGTGGTTTTCGCTCAAACGAAAGATTGGAATTCCTCGGCGATTCTTTGCTTAATCTCATTGTTTCAGATTTTTTGTTCAAATCTAATCCAGAATTTAGCGAAGGCGAACTCACCAAGCTTCGTTCTCGTTTGGTCAATAGTCATTCGCTCTCACATTGTGGGTTCTCTCTCGGTATTGATAAATTCATTATGCTAAGTTTCAGTGCCGAGAAAGCGCTCAAAGATGGTAGCGATTCAATCGTCGCCGACACAATCGAAGCAATTATTGCCGCTATTTACCTGGATTCTGGTTTCCAGAATGCTCGAAAATTTGTTGTTGAAGTTCTGGTTCCTATCATTGTTCAATCGAATTTGATTATTGATACTAATTATAAAAGCTTATTGCTCGAAAAAGTTCAAAGTTTAGGTTTTCCCTCTCCTGTCTACAAAGTGCTTTCCGAAAGCGGTCCCGACCATTGCAAGCATTTCGAAGTAGGCGTCTATGTCGAAAATGTGCTCTTGGGCACTGGAAGCGGGAAAAACAAAAAATCAGCCGAGCAAGAAGCTGCTCACAATGCTATTGAACTTAATTTATTCACTAACATAAAAGAAAAGTGCGATGGAAAAGTTGATAATTGAAAAATCTCGCCCCGGCAGACGCGGTTATACTCTGCCACAACTCGATGTCCCTGTTGCTGAATTATCAAATCTTGTGCCTGATAAATTTTTACGTAAAAGCGAACCCAATCTGCCTGAAATTAGCGAAAATGAAGTTTCCCGCCATTACGTAAAGCTCTCAAAACTTAATTATTCTATCGAAGATGGGGTCTACCCGCTTGGTTCCTGTACTATGAAGTACAATCCAAAAGTCAATGAAAAAGTTGCCTCGATGCCCGGTTTTGCCGAAATTCATCCTTGTTCGCAGGACGAACATGTTCAAGGTGCCTTGCGCGTTCTTTACGAATGCGGTGAATTTTTGAAAGAAGTAACAGGTCTTCAAGGTGTTACCCTTCAACCTTCGGCGGGCTCGCAAGGTGAGCTTACAGGTATTCTGCTGTTTCGCGCTTATCACAAGGACCGCGGCGATGATAAGAGAAATGTGATTCTTATTCCGGATTCAGCACACGGAACCAACCCTGCTTCTGCTGCTATTGCCGGATTTCAGGTTGTAACTGTAAATAGTCTTCCCGATGGACGTATTGATATTGACGACCTTCGTAGCAAAGCAAACGATACTGTCGCAGGATTTATGATTACTAACCCAAACACTGTCGGTGTTTTCGAAACTAATATTCGTGAAATAGAGCAAATTATTCACGGCTGCGGCGGACTTATGTATATGGACGGTGCTAACTTAAACGCACTTCTTGGTATTGTCCGTCCCGGCGATATGGGCTTCGACTGTGTTCATATTAACTTGCATAAGACATTCTCAACTCCACACGGCGGTGGAGGACCCGGCTCAGGTCCTATTTGCGTTAGCGAGAAACTTATTCCATTTTTGCCGGTTCCACAAGTAAGAAAAGAAGGCGATAAATTCATTATCGTTCGTGATACTGAGAAAACAATCGGCAGTATGCACGCCTTCTTTGGCAACTATGGTGTGGTTATCCGTGCTTACACATATATGCGTATGCTTGGGAGAGAAAAACTTCGCCGTATTAGCGAAAATGCCATTATCAACGCAAATTATCTGATGAAATTGATTGAACACGAATACCTGATGCCATTCAAAGAATTCTGTATGCACGAATTTGTTTGCTCGGCAGATTACCAGAAAGAATATGGCGTCTCCGCAAAAGATATTGCAAAACGCCTTCTTGACTATGGTTTCCACGCTCCTACTATTTACTTCCCGCTTATTGTTCACGAAGCAATGCTTGTCGAACCAACAGAAACCGAATCTAAAGAAAATCTTGAACTATTTGCCGAAGCTTTAATTAAAATTTCAAACGAAGCGAAAACAAACAAAGAGCTTGTTCTTTCTGCTCCAACAACTACGCCCGTAAGACGATTGGACGATGCTCTTGCTGCTCGCAAACTTAACGTAAAATGGTAGTGATTTAAGAATCTATCAAAAAGTACTTTTCATATCCTTCGGAAGGTTTTTGCCCTTCCGAAGGTTTTTTAATTATTGTTGGAACTGTTCCTATTCAGTCAGCCTCATCTTTTTCGCCTCTACTTTCTTTTTATCCACTCTAATATCGTTTTAATAACATCTTCGCTTACATATCCCTCTTTTTCGTAGTCCGAAGGTTTAGATTTTTTCGGCGAATATACCATCAGGTGATTAAGTTTCGGAAACATTTTGAACGAAACATTCTTTTTATTCCCAAGACTTTTTTTCCATAAATCAAATTCCAAAGGCAAAATTTGGTAATCATTATCGGCTGCTAAAATTAATATAGGTATTTCAAGATTTCTTGCTGTTTCGATTGGGTCGTACTGAATCAGGTCTTTCCAGTACTTTGCGGGCAACATTAGCAGCAATGAATCACGCGAAGTAGAATCAGTAAATTCACCTTTTTCAAGCATTTCCACCTGACGGCGAACCTTTTTCAGTTCATTCGCTTCATATTCGTTAATTCTTCCGTCCAGATTAAAAATATATTCGTATTGGTCAAGCACAATTTGATGAAGTTTTCGAGCATTACCGTTCATAACAATAATCCCCGAAATTCCACTATATGATTGAGCTATACGTGGTGCTATATGTCCGCCAAGACTATGACCTAAAACATATATTTTGTATGGGTCCACGTAATCCTGCTCTTGAAGATAAGCAACAGCCTTGATTGCGTCTTCCATTGTTTCTTCCCATATAGTCAAATTATCGTAATCTTGTGCTATTTTGCTTGGGTATTCACGAGTGCGCTTCTCATAGCGAAAGACAACTATTCCGTTGCTCGATAGTCCATACGCAATGTCGCGAAACACTTTGTGCCCGCCAATTGTTTCGTCCATATCGTTCGGTCCAGAACCGTGCACCAGAACAACAGCAGGGAACTGCCCTGTTCTTCTCGGAATTGTGATTTTGGCAGGCAGCTCCCAACCAGGAACGCCAAAAGTAGTTTCTATTTCGTAAAACTTCGTTGTATCAGCATAATTTGGCAATGCAAAAGAATAATCACGAGTAAATGGAACAAACAACATTGCCGAGATTTTCTGGTTTTCATCTACAACAATTCTACAATTTAGCGAATCGTTTTCAAAAAAGAATTTAATCAGATAAATATTGTTCTTCAATGATTTTTGCTTTTCGGGTGTGCCAAATTTTACTACTTTCCCATAGCGACTATCGAGTTGTAGCCAGAATTCCTTCGTCTTGTCGGCAGAAAGATATTTCAATGCACCTTCTGCAACCATTTTTTCAGCATCAGTAAATTTCTCTTGTTTCAGCAAATTCAAAAATTTTAGAGCAATCTGCTCTGGTTCCTCCGAATATACAGAATTGACAACAATCAAAAACGAGAAAGCCAATAAAAACAGTGTTCTTTTCACTTTTCCTCCTTAATTTATTGTAGCTTTTTTGACGACAATATTTCGCCCGATGAACATTCCAATTCCATCTCCTTTAATATTCCAGCGGACGTTCGAGCCAACATTACCAAAAATATCATCATCGCTATTGCCGTTGTACCGAGTTATAAAATAATCATAATATTGCTTATCATAACTCATAATTACAAATTTATAATTATTTAACCCTTTTTTTATTTGAAGTGTATCATTCCCACCTGTATATGTAAAATATATTTTCAGTTTGTTGTCAGGTGTTCGTTTTAAAAATGTAAAGATTTCCTCATAATTCCCATATATAATATTTTCGTACGCAGCGCCAGCAGTATAAACATAATTTTCGTTAGGTGTAATGTAAGTATATACTGATGCAAAATAATAATTTTCGAAATATGTCGAATCTTTTCTAAAATCAATAAACACTTCGTCGAAATTAGCAGGTTCTGGAATAATTGTCTGCCCATAAGCTTTGTGTTGCTTCCAGTGTGCGAACAGTTTATATTGTTTGCCTGCTTGTGCTGTTAATTTCGAGTGATAATAGCCGTTTTTGTAAGTTAGAGTGTCTGATTGCTCACCGTCATCAATAATCAATACAGCATCTTTAACTAATGCTTTCTCGACTGTGTAGTTCTCCAACGGCGGGATTGTCCTTTCTACCCGAATATCTTTGATTTTCTCACCAGCTTGCAAAACCGCACGAATTACCAGTTGCTCCCGATATGGTAAAGTAACGCCCGTTACTTCTTCCTCACACGAAGACAATCCAAATCCGATTATCAATATTATAACTAAACATATCTTTTTCATTATTTCACCTATATTTTAAAACTAAAACCAATTGTGGGAATGAGTGGAAACAAAGTTAACTGCTTTAATTTTTTCGTTTCTGTTATTCCATCGTAATCAGTAGAAATATACCAGGAGAATGGATTGCGTCTGTTATATGCGTTATAAATGTTTAATGAAACAGACCAGGGCAGTGAAAACCACTCAAAGTGATGTATGAAATTTACATCTAATTTGTGAAATGCAGGTAGACGCGCGCCGTTCCGTTCTGTGTATTGATATTTAACATCATCGTAAGACGAAAAACCAATCTCCTCGAAACGGAAAGAACCTGTTGGCATAGTATAAGCCTGTCCTGTCCCATAATACCATGTTGCTCCGATTTCCCACGAAGGACTAATTTCATAGACAATTACTATATTAACATCGTGCCGCCGGTCATACCTTGGATAAAAAGGTTTTCCCTCGTTGAGTTCTCGAAATTTTCGCTTTGTCCAGGAAAGAGTATAGCCAACCCACCCTGTAATATTTCCTAATCGCTTATTCAAAAATACCTCTACACCATAAGCTTCTCCGTTGCCTCGTGTAAATTGGTCTTCAAGTGGAATACCAAAAGAGAATGTTGCAGAGTCCTTGTATTCATATAGATTATTCATTTTTTTGTAGTATGCTTCCAGCGAAAGCAAATATTTCCCTTCGTCAAATAGTTGTTCCACACCAACCACACCCTGTGTAGAACGGCTTGGCAGCACATTCTTCGTCGAAGGGAACCATAAGTCTGTCATAACCGAAATATCATTTCTTATTATCAAGTGCAGAAACTGATGAGCCATTGCAAGCGACGTTTTCAAACTCGTGTTTTCTGCTAATTTGTATGTGGCAGAAAAACGCGGTTCATATCGAAAATAATTAGCCTCCTCAAAATAAAATAATCGTGAGCCAATATTTGCTGTTAGCCTTTCTGAAATTTCCCATTCATCTTGCAAGTAATACGAAAGTTCTAAGCTTGTTGCATCTTTGCTGTTGAATGGAATTTCCAATTTATTCTCGAAATTAAACGCTGTTTTTGCCAAAAATCGGTGATTAATCGCTTCCAGCCCCGTTTTTATCTTGTGATTTTTTGCTGGAAAATATTGTGCTTCGGCACGAATAGTCCAATCGCGTATTTGAGACTTGCTTATGAAATTGTTTGCAATGTTCTTTTTATCATAAATATCTGTTCTAAATGTATAATCAGTGTAAATAAGCGAGAAATTTGTAAATAATAACGGCGAAACTATATACATCCAGCGTAGATTTGACGTCTTGTTTCCCCAGTTAATATCAAATTTCATATCTTCTTCTTTGGGCGATACCAGAACGTCCCGACACAAAAACCCGCTTAAAAAAATATGCGAGTTTTCAGAAATTTTATGATTTATTTTTGCATTCAAATCATAAAAATAATAGTTTGGCACTTCGTCTTTTGGAACAAACATAGCAGTAAGAATATCAAGGTACATTCGCCTTCCAGACAACATAAACGATGTGTTCTCGCCAATTGGTCCCTCCAATGTAAGTCGCGAACTTATCAAACTAATACCACCATCAGCCGAAAAACGGTCTTTTCTGCCTTCTTTCATTGTCATATCAAGAACGCTCGATAGTCGTCCCCCGTATTCAGCCGGGAATGCACCTTTTATTAGCTTAATATCTCGAAGAGCATCGCCATTGAACACACTTAAAAATCCACCTAAATGATTTGGATTGTAAACAATAACCCCATCAAGCAAATACAAATTTTGGTCGGGCGAACCACCTCTAACGTATAGCCCGCTCGATAGTTCGCTCGATTGCTTTACACCAGGCAAAGTTTGCAATGCTCTGAAAACATCTGTTTCTCCTCCGAGCGAAGGCAATTTGAAAATAAAACTTGGGGCTATATTTACCGTCGATATTCTTGAAATTGCCTCTTCCTGCGATCGTTCAGCTGTTACAATCACTTCTTCTGTAACAACATCAGCGGCTTTCATCTTCATATTCAAACGAAAATTTTCTCCTTCTTTTAGTGTGATTTGTTTCGAATATTGCTGGTATCCAACGCCCCGGGCTAATAAATGGTATTCGCCTGCTGGCAATTGCGAAAAACTATAATAACCAAATTTATTGGTGTATGTTCCGCGAAATGGACGGCTCGAAATGCTGTCCTTATACAACACAACGGTCAATGAAATAACATATTCGCCGGTTTTTTCCTCCGTTACTGTTCCCGATATAGTTCCCGTCGAGGTTTGGCAAAATATATTCCCCACCATTGTAATCAATAAAAAAACAAATAGATAATTTTTCATATTCTCCTTTTAAATATTAATTTATTATTCTACAAAAACGTATTTAATATAATAAAGTTTCATACTATTCGTTGATAATCTAACTAATTTTTTAATTAGGTGAAATTAACTTTTTGGTTTGTACAATAAAAAAATGTATTTTTGTGTTAGATAATTATTTTGTTTCACTTTTTTTAGAGGTTCTATTATGAAAAAGCTGTTTTTGGGAATTTTTGTTGCTACTTTCCTTCTTTCGCTTAATCTTTTTGCTGAAAATATCAAAGATGCGAAATTTTCTGTAAATATGACTTGCGAAGGATGCAAAGGAAAAATCGAAAAAACTTTGAAAGCCGAAAAAGGCGTTGTTAAATACAATACTGATTTAGCAACTAAAACTGTAAGCGTATCTTATGATGCTGATAAAACTAACGAAGATAACATTAAAAACTCCATTGCTAAATTGGGCTACACTGTCGGCAACCCGACTGAATTAAAATCTACCAAAACAGATGTTAAATCCACTAAATCTGGTTGCAGCAAAAATTGTACTGGCTCAAAAGATAAAAAATGCAACGACTAATTGCAAATCAGAATTTTTTGCATAAAGCATTTTGACAATCTATTTCAAAATCATCTACTATGAACCTTCGGAAGGGTCGAAACCTTCCGAAGGTTTTTACAAAAATCGTTTCTGAGCACGGCAATTCCTTCTACAACAATTAAATTTAATTTTCTCTAATATCCCTCTCTTTTTGGTAAATGATATTTCGATAAATTACTGATGTATTTTCAAATAATTATTCAATCAAAAAGCATCGTATTCAATATTTTATTACTTTTGTAATATTTATTTCATTTTGTCCAAAATCAAAAATGGGTGACAAATGACAGCCGAAGATGTAATCAGAAGACTAAATTTAGTGCCTCATCCCGAAGGTGGCTACTTCCGTGAAACTTATCGTTCCGACGAAAAAATATCAAAGTCTGCTCTACCGGAAAGATACTCCGGCGATAGAGTTTTCTCGACAGCAATATATTTTCTTCTCCAAAGCAACGAAAATCATCTTGTCCACAGACTTAAAAGCGACGAAATATGGCATTTCTATTTAGGTTCGCCTTTGCTTATTCGCTTTTATCAGGACGAAAATGATGTAAAAGAAGCCGTTCTTGGGAATAATCTTTTAAACAATGAAGTGCCACAATTGCTTATTCCTCGAATGACCTGGATGGTCGCCCGACCTATCGCCGAAAATTCATTCACTCTTGTCGGCTGCACAAATTCCCCCGGTTTCGAGTTCGACGATTTCGAGATAAAGCAATTTTAAAGGGACAAACCATATTCATTTTCAAAAAATTTGCGAAGATATTCGCCCGTGTGCGAATTTTTCGCTTTGGCTATTCTTTCGGGCGGACCTTCGGCAACAATTCTGCCACCCAATTCTCCTGCCTCCGGACCCAAATCTATTATCCAGTCCGCTGCTGCGATAATATGCAAATTGTGCTCTATCACTACAACCGAGTGTCCTTGCTCAACTAATTCCTGCATTGCTGTTAGCAATTTTGATATATCATCCAAGTGCAATCCAGTTGTTGGCTCATCGAAAATAAACAATGTGTGCCCCTCTACTGACGAATCCAAATGTGTTGCGAGCTTTATTCTCTGACTTTCTCCACCCGAAAGCATTGAACTTGACTGACCCAATTTCAAGTAGCCAAGCCCAACCTTTTGCAAAATACCTAATTTGTTTACAATTTTAGGATGGTCGTAGAAAAAAACAGCTGCTTCATCTACTGTCATATTCAGCACATCTACTATATTTTTACCATTATAGTAAATGTTGCGTGCTTCTTTTTTGTAACGAGTGCCACCACAAGCTTCGCACACAAGTCGAACATCCGGTAGAAATTGCATATCTACCGTCACATACCCTTCGCCCTCGCATACGTCGCAACGTCCCCCTGGAACGTTGAACGAGAAGTAGCCCGGTCGAAGCCCGAGCTGCCGAGCTGCTTGCGTCTGTGCAAAAACTTCCCTTATTGTGTCGAACACTTTGGTATAAGTTGCAGGTGTCGAACGTGTTGAAATACCTATATTTGATTGGTCTACCATCTCTACGAATTTGATTTTTTCGCTTCCCGCAACTTTGGAAAATTGTCCAACTTCACTCGATGGCAATCCGCTTTGTTTTTTCAGCCCTGCATATAAAACATTATAAACAAGCGACGATTTACCCGAACCACTCACTCCCGTTACAACCACAAAAGCATTTAGCGGAAAAGTAATTTTCTCAATATCAAGATTATTGTGCTTAACATTGAAAAAAGTAATACCTCCGTTGCTTATTTTGCGTCTTTGCTGCGGCAATGGTATTTTCACTTTTCCTGATAAGTATAATGCTGTTAGAGAATTCTCGCTTTTTATCATTTCGTCGTAAGTTCCGCTGAAAACAATTTCTCCGCCAAAACTTCCCGCTCTCGGTCCAATATCAATTATGTAATCTGCTTTTCGAATAATATCCGGGTCGTGCTCGACTACAACTATTGTGTTTCCAATATTGCGTAATTTAAATAATATATTCACTAATCTATCTGTATCGCGAGGATGCAAGCCCTGGCTTGGTTCATCAAGCACATATAGCGTCCCAACAAGTGCCGACCCAAGCGCCGTTGCCAAATTAATTCGCTGGCTTTCACCTCCGGAAAGAGTATGCGTCAGTCTCGATAAAGTCAAATAACCGAGCCCAATATCAACTAACAACTGCAATCTTTTCACAATTTCTTGAAGTATTTGCTCCGATACTTGCTTCTGGTAATCAGTGAGTTCTAATTTCTGGAAGAAATCAAGCAATTTTTCGAGCGGAAGCTGAATTATTTCAGGGATATTTTTGCCTCCGACAAACACCTGACGTGCAGAAGTCCGCAGACGCGCACCGCCACAGTGCTTGCATCGAGTAAATCCACGGTATTTGCTCAATATTATTCTGTATTGTACTTTATAATTGTTCTCTTCAAGCATCTTAAAAAATCCATTTACACCTCCGTAAAGCGCATCACCATCCCATATAACTTTCAATTCCTTCTCAGTCAGTTCATTGTACGGTTTGCTTAAATCAATCTCATTTCTTCTACAGGCGTCAAATAGTTCCTGCCGAAATTTAATAAATGATGGTGATTTTAGCGGATAAATTGCATCTTTCCCGATTGACAAACTTTTATTTGGAACAACTAAGTCTTCGTCTATCCCCATTGTCCGACCAAAGCCCTGACAATGCGGACACGCCCCTTTCGGATTATTGAACGAAAATAGCCTTGGTTCGGGCTCTTCATAAACAAAGCCACAATCTGCACATTCATAAATATTGCTGAATTTTCGTAAACTTTTAGTCGTGTCGTTTAGCACAGCACATCGACCTTGTCCCGTGTTGAATGCAGTTTCGACTGAATCAATAAGTCGAGAGCGCGTCTCTTCATCTTTTCTCAGCACAAGTCTATCTACTACAAAATATAAATTGTTCGAAAACCTTTCCCACTTGGGTTCTTGCTCGTGAATATCAATCATTTCAGAAGTATTAATGTCAATTACACGGTTGAAACCTAACTTCTTTGCTTTTTCTAATTCTTCATCAACTTTGAGCAAATTATTCGGCGCGAACAAAATGTAAATTCGCGAGCCTTCATCCATTTCAAAGATACTATCAACTATCGATTGTGGCGAATCTTTGCTAATTGTTTTGCCACATCCGTGACAAATTGAAACGCCAATTCTTGCGTAAAGCAAACGGATATAATCATAAATCTCGGTCGTTGTGCCAACAGTGGAACGTGGATTGCGCGCCGGCGGGTTCTGACCTATTGCAATTGCAGGTGGTAGCCCCGAGATACTATCAACATCTGGTTTGCTAATTCTTTCCAGAAACTGTCGTGCATAAGCAGAAAGCGATTCAACAAATCGTCTTTGACCTTCGGCATATAGAGTGTCGAAAGCAAGCGAGGATTTGCCCGAACCGCTAACACCAGTTATTACCGTAAGCTTATTTCTTGGTATTGCAGCAGATACGTTCTTTAAGTTATGTGTGCGCGCATTTTTTATTTCAATGTATTTGACATTATTTTTTGTTTTGCTTCCTTTCATTATCAATTTTCAAATATGTATAAAAGAGCAAAATTAAGATTAAAAAATGAGAAAAAAAATTGAACCGCAAGGGAAATATTTAAAATTTGAATGTCTGACTTCTTATTTAAGTTTATTCAATTCTGACATAATCACATTTTAGATATTTCATATCTTTGGCTTCATAAAAAAACAAGATGATGGAAAAACTGCAAAAATTAGTTTATTTTTTTTCTTTACACCTTCGCTTCTTCTTTCTTCAATAATTCTATTTCGTCCCGCAAACGAGCTGCAAGCTCGAAATTCAACTCGCTTGCTGCTATTTTCATTTGTTCGGTAAGCTGCGCGATAATCTTCTGCCTGTTGCTATGATTGAGCATCTCTAATATTGGGTCTATTGCTTTCAGCTGTGATTTCAACATTGCTTCCTGCTTCTGCTTGTTGCGTGATTGCGATATATCAGCAACAGAAGTCGAGGACAATATCTCATCTTTGCTCTTATATACCGTTTTGGGAATAATATTATGCTTTTTATTGTATTCTTCCTGCAATTTCCGACGACGGTTTGTCTCATTAATTACTTTTTGCATTGAGTTTGTTATCTTATCTGCATATAATATTACCAATCCATCGACATTTCTTGCTGTGCGTCCTGCCACCTGCAAAAGTGAACGCTCGCTTCTCAAAAAACCTTCTTTATCTGCATCCAGCACCGCAACAAGCGACACCTCCGGCAAATCCAGCCCTTCTCGTAACAAATTGACCCCAATTAATACGTCTGTTTCTCCCAATCGAAGGCGACGAATAATATCTACTCGGTTCAACGCATCAATATCAGAATGAATATAATCTACTTTTATATCAATATTATTCAGAAATTCAGCTAAATCTTCTGCCATTCGCTTCGTGAGCGTTGTTACAAGCACTCTATTGCCATTCGCAACACGTTTTCTGATTTCCCCGGTCAAATCGTCTATTTGATTTTTTGTTGGACGAACTTCAATTCGTGGGTCAAGCAGCCCCGTCGGACGAATAACTTGTTCCACAACAACTCCTCCGCATTTTTCCAGTTCGTAATCGCCCGGGGTAGCACTCACAAAAATCACCTGATTTATTAAACTTTCGAATTCATCAAATTTAAGCGGTCTGTTTTCAAGTGCTGATGGCAGTCGAAAACCGTGCTCAACAAGCGTTGTCTTTCTTGCCCTATCACCATTATACATACCTCGAATTTGTGGTATTGTGATATGGCTTTCATCTATAACCAACAAATAATCTTCCGGAAAATAGTCGAATATACAATGTGGTCGCTCCCCAAAATCGCGTCCCGATAGATGCATCGAATAATTCTCTATTCCCGAGCAATAACCAACTTCTCGCATCATTTCCAAATCAAACAAAGTGCGTTGCTCCAATCTTTGTGCTTCGACCAATTTCCCTTCTTCTCGCAGTTCTTTAAGTCGCTCGTGAAGTTCATCTTTTATTCTATTCATTGCCAGAATTAACTTGTTTTCAGACGTAACGAACAATTTCGAGGGATATATAACGATATAGTCAAGTTTTGATATTGATTTCCCCGAAAATGCATCAATGTAGCTAATGCTTTCGATTTCATCACCAAAAAGTTCAATTCTAACGCCAATCTTGTTCTCGTATGCAGGTATAACGTCAATATAATCGCCACGAACTCGAAAACTTCCACGCTGAAAATCAACATCATTCCGCGTGTAATGCAAATCCGCCAGTTTATAAATAAGTTGCTTACGTGAAATATTCATTCCAACATTCAACGGCAGAATTAATTCCATAAAGTCTTCTTTCTTGCCAATACTATAAATGCAACTGACGCTTGCAACTATAATCACATCGCGACGTTCCTCAATCAATGCGCTTGTTGCTTTCAGTCGCAATCGGTCAATTTCATCATTTATCGAGAAATCTTTCTCAATATATGTATCAGTTCGAGGTATATATGCTTCGGGTTGATAATAATCATAATATGAAATAAAGTATTCTACTGCATTTTCCGGGAAAAATGCCTTGAATTCGCTGTAAAGCTGCGCTGCCAGCGTCTTATTCGGCGAAATCACCAAAGTGGGACGCTGCACTTGTTCAATCACGTTGCTAATTGTAAAAGTTTTTCCGCTGCCTGTAACTCCAAGTAAAGTCTGATGCTTATCGCCACGGTTAAGTCCTTCGACAAGTTCACGTATCGCTTTTGGTTGGTCACCTGCGGGTTTATATTGTGAGTGTAATACAAATTTTCCTTTCATAAATCAGTATCATTAATTATTTTAACCCATTATAAACATAATAAAGACGAATATTTATTATGAATTGTGTTTCAAAAATAATATTTCTGCTCATTGCTTTTCTTCAATTGTCCCTAACAGATTTAATTATCGATAGCGACCTAACTTTCGAACAAGCAATCAAAGGAACCAGCGCTCCGAAAGAAATCACCGATAGCCTTGTTTTGCTTAACGTTGTCTACTACTCTTTCGATGGGAAACTTCACCGTGGGCAACTCGTAGTAAATCAATCTGTTCAAAAAGATATTGAAGAAATTTTCGAACTAATTCGCAACGAACGCTTCCCCGTCGATAAATGTATTCCAATTGTGAAATATAATTGGTCAGATTCTGCTTCAATGGCAAACAACAATACCTCCTCATTTAATTATCGAACAATTGCAGGAACAAATCGTCTTTCGCTTCATTCTTATGGGCTTGCAGTCGATATTAATCCTGTCAATAACCCTGTAATTTATAGCGACGGACGAATTTCTCCCAAGGGTGCTAAATACAACCCAAAGAAAAAGGGCACCTTTATCTCTGATTGCTCAATCGTCAAAAAATTCAAGGAATTAGGCTGGCGGTGGGGCGGCGAATTTAATTCTTTCAAAGATTACCACCATTTTGATAAAATTTTATCTAAATAATTTTCTCGAATTTGGTTTATTACCCGAATTTCTTTAATTTTGAGTGTGTTTGTTTATTTTTTCTGGAAAATAAAATGCTTACGTCAATTAATCATATCGGTATTGCAGTAAAAGATTTGGAAGCAAGTATAGAGCTTTTCAAAAAAATCTTTCAATTTGATGATGTTCATCGTGAAGTTGTCGAAGAACAAGGCGTTTCTATTGCTTCATTCAAAGTTGGCGATGTGTTAATCGAACTTACCCAACCAACAAGAGAAGATTCACCTATTGCTAAATTCATTGAGAAAAAAGGCGAAGGTATTCACCATATTGCTTTCAACACTGATAATATCGGTTCAGACCTTGCTCGTCTGAAAGAAACGGGGATTCAGCTCATAAACGAAGAGCCTCGCCCAGGCGCTCACGATATGCTTATTGCATTCTTGCACCCCAAATCAACTAACGGTGTTCTCACTGAAATTTGCCAGCATAAGTAGAAATTCTATTGATACCAATTATATGTGTAGGGGCAATTCTTGAATTGCCCCTACTTATTCACGTTACATTGCAAGACGAACTTCTTTCACTTCTGATATTTTCATTTGCAAAATTCTTTCCACTCCACCTTTCAGCGTCATTACAGCACCTGGGCAACCCGCACAAGCACCAGCCAATTCAACGAAAACGACGCCGTTTTCCACTTTTCTTAAATTAATTTTGCCTCCATCTGCTTCAATAAATGGGCGTATGTCTTTATTGATGACGCTATCCACTGCATCAAATAATTCTAAATCAGTCATAAATCACCTATTATTAGTCAATTAAAGATTTAATTTTTTCAACTGTCGCAGGTGCATAATAATTGCAAGCACCGCGTTTTGCATCTGGTTCGATGTTTTGCTCTTTGATTATTTTTTTCACCTTTGCCTCGGTAACACCAAGTTTCTCGGCAACTTTTTTAGCAGTGAGCATTTCTTCTTTTTCCATTGTAAACTCCTAATTAATAATACAAAAATTATTTTTGGGGTATTTCTTTATAAACAACTCTATGATGAGATTTTGCAACTATTATTTTATTTATTGTATCTTTGATAATTTTAACATCCTCGAACGTCAGATTAGAATTATCAAATTGTCCGTCCAATATTTTTTCATCAATTGATTGATTTATTTTTTTCATAATATCATCTTTATCGTAGTCTTTCACCCTTGAAATAGCCTCGGCAGCGTCGCAAATCATAAGAATTGCAGTTTCCCGTGTATTTGGCTTCGGTCCAGGATAGCGAAAATCATCGGGATTGACCTCGGTGCCATTTTCGGCGGCTTCCTCCAATGCTTTCGCATAGAAATGCTTGATAATTGTCGTCCCGTGGTGCATAGGTATAAAATCAATGATTTTCTTTGGAATTCTGTATTGTCTTGCCAATTCTATACCATCGGTAACGTGTTCTTTTATTGCAATTGCACTTCTTTTGGGTGGCAACAAATCCAGCTTATTCCCAATTTCTATTTGGTTTTCTGTAAAATACTCAGATTTGGATATTTTCCCAATATCGTGGAAATATGCTCCAACTTTCGTAAGTAGTTGATTCGCACCAATTGCCTGAGCACACCTCTCGGCAAAGAACGCAACCCCTACCGTATGCTGATATGTTCCAGGTGCAACCTCATTCATTTTCAATAACAAAGGGTGATTTAAATCATCAAATTCTTTGATTTTCAAATCAGTTACCAAATCCGTTAGGCTTTCTACAATATATATACCGCCAAATGTTAATATTGGTGCAACAACAGAATTAATCCCTGCAAATAGTAACTTTGAGAATATGTTGTTCCATTCATCAGAACGTTCTAACCCGAAAAAGATAATAACCAACCCTAAACCGATAAATATATAAAATATTGAACGGAAAATCTGTGTTCTGCTTTGAATGTCGCGCACTGTATACGCAGCAAGAATCCCTGCGAAAAGCATTGCAGTGCCCGTTGTATAGTCGTTTCCTCTAATTCCGGATATCATCAGAGCCATCGTTACTGTTGCATAAAACGCCGTTCGTGAATCAAACAAAATTGCTACCAGCATAGACAAAGTCGGCAGAAATATCAGATACTCCAACGGACTTTCGCTATATATATTCACTGTTAGCCACGCAGCAGCAGAAACCACAACCAGCAACACACTCAAAATCAACAAATGCAAATTATCCGTGAATATTTTCTTCCTTATGAAAAATAAGTACAGAAGCAATATCGCATAGATAATAGCGGCGTGTCCAATGCTACCAATAATATTATAAGTAGTTGTAACGTTTTCGTCCCTCATTACTTTCGAAACATTGTAGGATTTTATTTTTTGGATGTTATCTTCTGTTAGGCGTTCTCCCTTGCTTATAATTACCTCATTCTTGCGAACAATTCCTATTGTTTTTGGAACAGATTTCTCGTTTATCTGCCTTTGGCGTTCGGTTAGTTCCTCAGAATATTGTAAATTGGGCTGAACATTTCTATAAACTATTCCAATTACTAAATTTTCGTCATTTTCAAATCGCAATTCTGCAAATTGCCTCAATTTTGTTAGAAACGAACCCTTGTCGAGCAAAGCACTCTTTGGATAAATTGTTTCTCGATTAGGCGAAACCCTTACATTTATTGCATCTAATTTAATTTTATCTATGTTTATATTGACAATTCCGTTATTATAAGTCTCAATCAAAAATTGATTTATTAGTTCTTTAATTCGTGATATTTTTGCATTTCGTTCGTTCTTCGATAGATTTTTGAGCGATTGAATGATTTTCAGCGAAACTAATTCTTCAAGATTTTTTTCATTCACCTTGTCAGTATTCAGAAGTTTCAAACTATCTAAAATTGAGTTGATTTTTTTTAATGAAATTGCCTCGGCGCTTTTGTCAAGAATAAAAACGAAATTTGTATTTTCGCGAGCCTGCCGAACCTCGCTTTGATATACTGCTGATGATTTATATATTGGGAAAGGATAGTCCGCAACAAGTGTGCTTCCACGCCAGTAGTAGCCTGGCACTAAATTATACCTATTTTGCACATCAAACGAAGGGTCTATCTGATAAATGAAAAATATACTACAAATTGCAACTGTAACTATAATAATCAAGATTTTAATTTTTAATGAAAAGCGCGCTTTCGATAGTTCGTCCTTGACGTTATCGCGAGCGTATATTCTTTGAAATAGTGTTTCCTGATTATTCTGCTTCATTTTAAGAAAATAATTATTATTTATACAAATTTAACATTTCAATTTAAGAAAACGATATATATTTTTAATTATTAAAACTTAATGAAACAAATTTGATACTATATCGTAAGATATTATAAAGAGATGAAATTAAGGAGCAAGAAAATGAAAACGAAACTTTACATATTGCTTGGTTCGTTGTTTATTCTAACGTTACTTCTCGCCTCTTGTTCGACTATGAACGAAACTGATAATTACTATGGTTACAACAACAAACCTACAATAGCTGACAATTCCACTACCGTTGCGAGTGGTAAATATAACAGCAGCACTAATAAGTCAGGTAATGATTATCCAAATTTCGTTAGTCAGGAACCCACTAACGAAAGTACAACCGTAATAGAGAATAATTATTATTTCTTCCATCCACTTACTTATAGTGGATATTATCCCTGGTGGGCACCTCCTCGCCATACTGTTGTTTATGCTCCTCTTTACGGCAGTATTTATTTCTCCTACGGCTATGATTATTATTACTACGATTGGTATTATTGGAGAAGATACCGCCCATATAACTATGCCATAATTTATTACCCTTATCCTGTTTACACTCCTTATCCATATTACTATCCTTACTACTATCATCCAGGTTGGTATCCTGAACATAAGCATACTTCGAATAAACCACGTCGAGACACTTATAGAGATTTCGGTCCAACGAGAGGTAGCTACACAAATATTGGTGCATCTGACGAAAACAATCAACCCGCAAATCGACGCAGCGGAACTGACGCAGTCCCTTCTACTCAAACTGGTACCAAAACAATCTTTCAGAATGAACCCGGCAGTAATAATGTCCGTTCATCGACACGTCCTACCCCGGACGCTTTCAATACTCCAAGAAATGAGCGTACAAGGGATAATATTTCCGATAGAGAAATAAAACAAAGCGATAGTCCTTCTTCCGAAACTAAGTACGAAAGCTCTCAAAAAGGTGAGCAGCCACCACCACCAACTCGAAGAACAATTTCTGAACCAGCTCCTGATAGAACCAATAGTGCTCCTTCGCGCGATAGAGTTGCCCCCGCAAGAAGCGATTCTCCTCGCCCGAGCGAATCTCCATCTCGTAGTTCAAACAATGATTCGAAACCAGCTCAACAAAACAATCAACAAGAACCTGCTAACAGACGATCAAGATAAATTTAGGTGTTGCTATGAAAAAAACTGTATTTATGTTTATTCTTTTGTCAGTATCTTTTGCAAAAGCTCAGTTTATCGAAGATGCTTTGCGTTACGCTAATAGTCAGCATTTTATCACTTCTCGCGCGGTGGGTCTAAATGTCTCTTACATTGGCATTTCCGATGATATAAATGCACTCCTTGCTAATCCTGCGGGCTTGGCTCTTATCCCCAAAAATGAATTTTCTGTTGGTTTTGGCTTTTCCCATATTGGCAATGAAGTTAGTATTTTAAGCAAAAAGAGCAATTTCAACGTTAATAATGAATATCTAAGCCATTTAGCCATAGCTTCCCCGATTAGTGGCTCTAATGGAATTACTACCGTTGCTATTGGGTATTTCAGAGATAATGATTTCAAAAAAAGTTACGACTACAATGTATTTAATACTCAATCAAGCTATATCTTCCAGCAATCTCAAGCAAAAAAACGCTGGACCTATGATTTGCTTCTTGCTGATATAAACGGAAATACCAGCATCAGTGATTCACTTCGCCAAACCTCTTTCGTTGACGAAATGGGGGGCACCCACAACATTACCGGAGGTATGGGGATTGACGTCGGTGATAACGTCTCTCTTGGCTTCTCTATTACTGGCAAATGGGGCACTTTCGAGTATTCAAGAGAATTTGTCGAGTGGGATGAACTGAATATTTACAACAAATGGCAAATTGACGATTTCGATAAGCTTATTGTCAAAGAGAAAATTAAACAAAACGTTTCCGGAATTACTGCTCAATTCGGATTATTAGGTAAAATCGAAGATTTTATGAGAATTTCTTTCTCAATTAAACTGCCTACCTGGTACCAGGTTGATGAAAAATTCTCGGTTTCGCACGATGTGATTTTCGATAAAAACCCTCAAGGTATTGTCGACCGATTCGACACAACCCAGCGGGGTAGCAATTCCTACAACATTAGAACACCATTTGTTTATAGTGCGGGGCTATCTTTTCATCTTCTTGGACTGACCTTCTCCACTGGTGTCGAATACCAGGACGTTACTCAAATGAAATTCTCTGATGCATCGGCAGAAGTTGCCGAACAATTTGATATTCTTAATCGTATGATAATCAGGCATCTTGTCGGGCAAACTACCTGGGGGTTCGGTGCTGAATATAAATTCCTGGCTCTACCACTCGAAGCAAGAGCAAGCTATGCAAAAACTACTTCACCATATCAATTGGATATTCCCAACGCTGCGAAATCTACTTTTTCGCTCGGTGGCAGCCTCTATCTATCCAAAGGAATTCGTGTGGATGGAGTGCTTCGCTGGACCGACTTTTCCGAGCAACGTACTGCTTACGGCAACGAAGAAAACCCCGTTACTATGTCTAAATATATCCTTAAACAAAATCCACTGAATATTCTGCTCGGAGTTTCTTATAGATATTAATTGTTTTTCAACTCTACAATCGAATTTATAGGCTGTCTCGAAAAGGCAGCCTTTTCTCTTATTTGTATTGATTTCAATATTCTGATTTATGGAAAATTCTTCCAAAATTTCAGAAAAGTATTTTTCAAATCATTCACACTATTATTCACATACTTTTGATAAAATCCTTTCTTTATTAATTTTTCCTGCTTTTATAATCTTTTTTCAACGCATTCATATTCCCAAATCCTTCTGCTAAATTCAATCTTAGTTATTTGTTCCTTTATCGATTTTTGAGTAATTTGCTTTTTTATTTTGTGAGATTTCTAAATTTTATGATGAAAATACTATTAATCGGCAGTGGCGGGCGCGAGCACACAATAGCAACTACGCTTATAAAATACCAAAATGTTCATCTTTTTGCTTTGCCTGGCAATCCTGGCATATCCCGAATCGCACAAATAGTTGCATTAAATGCAAAAAATCACCAGGAAATTTCCAATTTCTGTCTCGATAATTCAATTGATTTAGTCGTCATTGGTCCTGAGCAACCAATTGCTGATGGGCTTTCAGATGTGCTTCGTTCAGATGGGATTAACGTGTTTGCACCTTCCCGTTCGGCAGCTCAACTTGAAACTTCAAAGCTTTTCGCCAAACAATTTATGGAGAAGTACAACATTCCTACTGCTCGTTTCCGTGCTTTCGATAAATCACAAAAACAAGCAGCGTCGGACTATATCCTGAATAGCGACCTTCCTGTGGTAATAAAAGCTGATGGACTTGCCGCCGGCAAAGGAGTAATTGTTGCCACAACCACAGGCGAAGCCCTTCAAGCAATCGAAGAGATGTTCGGTGGCAGCTTCGGTTCGGCAGGCGAAAAAATTGTTGTAGAAGAATTTATGCAAGGCGAAGAAGCATCAATTTTTGCTATAACTGACGGGAGTAATTTCGTAACTCTTGCGCCTGCCCAGGACCACAAACGCATTCTTGACGGCGATAAAGGAAAAAACACTGGCGGCATGGGCGCATACTGCCCCGCGCCAATTGTAACCCCGGAAGTCCTCGAAAAAGTAAAGTCGCAAATAATTAAACCTACTCTAAAAGGGATGAGTGAAGAAGGGCATCCGTACGTCGGTTGTCTCTACGTTGGACTAATGATAAATGAAGGTAATCCAAAAGTTGTTGAATACAATTGCCGTTTTGGGGACCCCGAAACACAAGCCGTTTTAAGTGTTTTCGATGGCGATTTTGCCGAACTTCTTTTTTCCGCAGCAAAAGGCGAATTGAACGCCTCTGCCATTAGAGAAATTAGCCGTGGTTATGCAACTTGTGTAGTGCTTGCTTCTAAAGGTTACCCCGATAAGTACGAAACAGGCTTCGAAATTACAGGATTGGATGAAATCACAGATAATGTAATTGTTTATCACGCAGGAACAAAGGAAATCGACGGCAAAATTCATACAAATGGCGGGCGTGTCCTCGGAGTTACTGCTCTTGGTGCCTCGTTGAAAGAATCGCAAACAAACGCATACAAAGCAGTCGATATTATTCACTTCGAAAATAAATATTTCAGGCGCGACATTGCTGCAAAAGGAATAAAGTATAGTAGCTAATGTGTATTTTTCACTTATAATTTTTCATTATGAATAATTCAAATATAGAAATACCAAAACCTAACAATCCTGATGATTTAGCGGATGTCTTCATTGCTTTCGTCGAAATTGTCAAATTATTGCGAAAGCACTGTCCCTGGGACCGCGAACAAACCAATGAGTCTATCTCTCATTTAATCATAGAAGAAGCATACGAAGCTCTTGATGCCGTCCAGAAGAAAAACGATGAAGAATTCTCAAAAGAGCTTGGCGATTTGCTTCTGCATATTGTTATGCACGCTATTATGGCAGAAGAGCGTGGTGCATTCAATCTTATTGATGTCATCAACCGTATCTCTAATAAAATGGTGCTTCGCCACCCGCACGTTTTCGGAACTGTACAGGTGAATGGGGAAGAGGAAGTGCTCGAAAATTGGGAAAAAATAAAAAAATCGGAAGGGCGAAAAAATACGCTCGATGGCGTTCCGCTTTCGCTTCCTGCCTTGCTTCGCGCTGAACGCATTCAACAAAAAGCTTCACGTGTCGGGTTCGACTGGGATAATAAGCAAGACGTCTGGAAAAAAGTTGATGAAGAATTTGCCGAACTAAAACGCGAACTTTTTGCGGGAAACCAGGAAAAAGCCACAGAAGAATTCGGCGACTTGCTCTTTGCTCTTGTCAACGCCGCTCGCTTCGAAAAAATTGTCCCCGAATCTGCTTTGCAACTAACTAATTCCAAATTTATCAACCGCTTCCGTTACGTTGAGGAACAAGCCCGCACAAGCGGCAGAAAACTCGACGAAATGACACTCGAAGAAATGGACGAGCTCTGGAATGAAGCAAAATCAAAAGGAATTAAATAATTATAACTTTTTGCTTTTATTAGAAATAGAAATTAATTATTTTTAAATATTACTTTTTGTTAATTTAATTATTCTAACAAATGGCAAAAAAAATACGAATTCAAGACGTTCTGCAACCAGGTGATATATTAGCTCTTTTAATTATTATTAGTGGTATTCTTATTGCCATATTTCTCGAAGGGCTCGCAATAAAGCTTATCGGAATTAGCTCGGCTGTGCTCGGTGCGCTGGCTCTGATTATTATGATTTCCCAGAGGCTTTCCGAAATCGTTGAATCTAACAAATTCAATATTCCCGAAACTCAAAATATCAAAATGACCGTAATAAAAGATGCTTCCGCTAAACGTCAAACAGTTGAGAACTTCAACCCTTCCATTGAAATTGATAAAATATCTACCGAACAAACAATGGGTGCCGACGAAGGTTTTCGTATCGTCAGCAAAACAACTCGAAGCGCCTCTAAATCTGAAATTCCACAACCTAAAAATGATGTTATTTCCTCACCTATAGCCGTTGAAAAAGTCGATATACCTCAAATTGAGCAAACTGAAACATCCGAAGCAATTGATGAAATTATCATTGATAAAATTGACGATAATGTTTCGCAAAACGCACCTGCAAAAGATACCGAAGATGTTTTCATCACCTCATCATCAGATATTTCTCAAACTACCGACCCTGAAATAATTAATCAGGAAAAGTCATCTGATATTCTCGAAGATGTCTCCGATGCTCAATTAGAAGAAAAAATTGCTCTCGAAGAAATACCACAAGTTGAAGAATTAGATGTTCGCGAAAGTAAGTTCCCCGCCAGCAAACAGGAAGACCCCCTGACACCTGAAAACTTAGAAATACAAGAATCGCTTCAACCTCAGGAAACATTTTCAACCCAAAGCGAACAAATTGCAGCAACTTACGAAATCCCCGAACCCGTTGCTTTCCAACAAAATACAGTTGTCGAAATCGAGCCTCAGCTCGCCACAGACAAAGCAACCTCTGAAACTGCCGAAGAACAACCCAAAACCGACTTCAAGAAAAAACAAATCGAACTGCCCCCGAACTTGCTCGACGATGATTTAACTGAAATTGATGAGCCAAGAAAAGAGTTCGATGCACTGCTTTCTCGAATTTTGTATGTTATTCCTCTTGTTATCAAATCACGAACAACTGCCTTTACCTTCATAAATTTCGAGAAAAACTATCTTATACTCGAATCTTACGTAACAAACGTTCCTTCAAAGATTATTGATGAGACTAAAATTCCGATGGGTAACGATATTATAAGCCAAATTGCATTCAACGCAAAACCCGAAATACTAACTGAAATCAACCCATCTGCTGAACTCGATTTAATCCCTTACTATTCCGAGCCTTCTGGAACATCTTCATTTGTGGGTATTCCTGTATTTTACGAAAATCAAGTAATTGGAATTCTAACCTGCGATACAAGCGAAAACGACGCTTACGACGCTGCGACTATTACATTTTTAGGACAGTTTTCAAAATTGATTAGCGGATTGGTCAAAAGCTACACTGAAAAATATGATTTAATTCGTTCAGATAAAACATTAAGAGCCGTCCAAAAATTTGCTGAAATTTCCTCAAAATCTGATGCAACCGAAGAAACAATTTCACGTGCCATTTTCGAAGCTATTTCAAGTCTGTATGATAATTATTCCTTTGGTATTTGTTTTTACGATGAAAAACGTGAAGGATATTATATCTATGATTATTTCACTAAATATGAATTTCCCGTTAGTTTTAGAAATGAACAAATAGACTTGTATAGAACTTTGCTTGGTCAATCTATTTTAAAATACCAGACTATTGTCGAAATACCTGTTCAGACAAAAATGCCTCGTGTTTCTGTCAAAGAGTATCCTTTTGAAGAATCATTCTTTGTCTCTATTCCAATCAAGTCGGAATCAGGCGTTTATGGGGCAATCTTTTTCGATGGTCCGATGAGGGAAATGGATAATTACGATATTGATTTATTAGAACTGCTTGCACGCGAAGCCGCTCACTCAATCGATAGATTTAAACTAATTCAGCTTTTCCATACAAGTGCAATTATTGACCCACATACGGGACTTATGAATAACTACGCTTTTTTCCGTAGATTACAGGAAGAAGTCTCCCGCGTCCGCGATTTCAAATCTATTGTTAGCTTTTGTTTGATAGCTATTGATAAATACGCTGCTTATAGTAATGATGAAGATAATGGCAAATTCGAGCAAATTTTCCACCATATTGTTTCAATTTTAAATAAGTCAATACACGAATATGATGTTATCGGTAGGCTCGATACAAATATTATCGGTGCAATTCTCATTGGGCAAAGCGTCGATAAAGCAAAATTCTGGGCTGAAAATATCAGAAACAAAGCTGCTATCTCGGTGCTCGATATTGATGGACGCCGCTTCACAGTTACTTTAAGCATCGGTATCGCCCAAATTTCCCCTGCCGACGACTTAGATTCTCTGCTCGATAATTGCAATCGTGTGCTTAATATCGCTGCAAGCAAAACAAACTGTGTTCAGGTTTATCATTAATTTTAACAAAATACTTGCAGATTTTTGTAAAAAGTATTAATTTTGCGTATGAGTTGGGCTCTTAGCTCAGTTGGTCTAGAGCGCTTCCTTGACACGGAAGAGGTCGCTGGTTCGAATCCCGTAGAGCCCACTCTTTTTTTTTCGGTGTGTAGCGCAGTCCGGTAGCGCACTACGTTC
>Ga0208826_1000272_pt1 | contig 58390 bp, 71 predicted proteins | sample AD_UKC115_MetaG_FD_184451 | JGI IMG/M metagenome (GOLD analysis project Ga0208826, IMG submission 184451) | Active sludge microbial communities of municipal wastewater-treating anaerobic digesters from Hong Kong - AD_UKC115_MetaG (SPAdes)... | ecosystem: Engineered > Bioreactor > Anaerobic >... | reverse complement strand
TCAGGATCTCGCCGGTATCCATATCGATGGCGACGATCGTGGGCTCGCAGAGAACCACTCCGCGGGAAGTGTCATAGATGATGATTTTTGTGGTGCCGAGGTCGATTCCGATATCAGCAGGCATATCCTCTCTCCTTTATCCTGACAGGCATGATCGTTCGGGATCATTTTGGCAAAAAACGGGGGAAGCGTTTTCTGCCTCCTGTGTTTTATTCCTATGAGCATTCCGCCGGAAGACCGGGGAAGGCGCGGCACCGTTTTTACAGGCTTCCGCCGGGAAGAATCTCCTCGAGCATCGGCCGGAGGTTCGTATATCTTCCGGTCCGGCGGTTGTTCTGCACGGAATAGGCGACCGCATCCTCCGCCCCGACGATCACGAGAAGTTTTTTCGCGCGGGTGACGGCGGTGTAAAACAGGTTGCGGTAGTTGAGGCGCGGGCTCTTGTCGAAGAGCGGCAGGATCACGGCCTCGAATTCGGAGCCCTGGCTTTTGTGGACCGTGACGGCGTAGGCGTGCTCCAGCTCGCCGGAATTCTCAAACGGGTAGTCCGCCTTCCGGTCGTCGAAGCGGACGGACAGCATCCGCATCGAGCGGTCGATTCTCTCGATCACGCCGATGTCGCCGTTAAAGACGCCGGAGCCCATCTCGCCGTCGTCGCGCTTCCAGACGGTATCGTAGTTGTTGCGGATCTGCATGACCTTGTCGCCCTCCCGGAACGAGGCGCCGTTATAGGTAAACTCGGCTTTCTTTTTGTCCGCCGGGTTCAGGAGTTTTTCGAGCCGGAGGTTGAGGCTCCATGTGCCGAGCTCGCCCCGATGCCCCGGGCAGAGCACCTGAATATCCGTGACCGGCGAGAAGCCGTAGGCGTCGGGCAGGCGTTTGCAGATCAATGAGCATACCGTGTCGGCGGCGTCCGATTCCGTTGCCCGCGGCAGGAAGAAGAAGTCGCCTTCCTTGGCGCCAAGCTCCGGCAATTCGCCGCGGATGATCCCGTGCGCGTTGGTGACGATCCGGCTCTCCGCCGCCTGGCGGAAGATGCGGTCGAGGCAGACGGAGGGCACGATATCCGAGGCGACGATATCCCGCAGCACGTTCCCCGCGCCGACGGAGGGGAGCTGGTCCGCGTCGCCGACAAGGATCAGCCGGCAGGAGAGCGGCAGCGCCCGGAGCAGCGCGTCAAACAGCAGCGTGTCCACCATTGACATCTCGTCGACGATCAGCGTATCGCATTTGAGCGGGTTCTTTTCGTTTTTACGGAAGGTGGGGTGCAGTTCGTCGGAGCGGAAGTCCACCTCCAGCATCCGGTGGATGGTCTTCGCCTCCCGGCCGGTCAGCTCGGAGAGGCGTTTTGCGGCCCGCCCGGTCGGCGCGGCGAGAAGCACGGTCTCGCCCGTCTCCTCCAGCAGACGGATCAGGGCGTTGAGGGTGGTCGTTTTGCCGGTGCCGGGCCCGCCGGTCAGCACGAAGACACGGCTGCAAAGCGCGCACCGGAGGGCCTTGCGCTGCAGGGCGTCGTATTCGATGCCGAGCTCCTTTTCGAGCAGGGAGATGGATTCTTCGACCGAGGGGGCGGGTTCTTCCCCGCCGGCGAGCATGAGCTTGATCCTTCCGGCGGCGGAGGTCTCCGCGCTGTACAGTTCCGGCAGGTAAAAAAACCGCCGGTCTCCGCTGTCGTAAACATCCAGACGGTGCTCGTCCAACAAAGTTTCCAGCGCCGCGGCGAGGCCGGAGTCCGTCCCCAGAAGGGAGGCCGCCGCGCCGAGGAGCTTCTCCTCCGGCAGGCAGGAGTGGCCGTTTTCCAGATTGTGCGCCAGAACGAACGTGATGCCGGCCTTGAGGCGGCGGCTGTCGTCCGGACCGGCTTTTTCGGAGAAGATGCGGTCCGCATCCGGGAACTCGAGGCCGATCTCCGGCCCACAGAGGGAGAACGGGTCCGCCTCGATGACCTCCATCGAGGCCATGCCCCATTTTTTCCAGACGCGGACGGCGATCGAGGCGGCGAGGCCGTATTTCTGCAGCTCCAGCATCACCTTTCGGATGCCGAAGGCGCGCTCAAATTCCGTCGCCATCTCGGCGGCCTTCTTGCTCGTGATGCCCTTGACCTCCGCGAGGCGCATCGGCTCCTTTTCAAGGATCGCGAGCGTCTCGTCGCCGAAACGGGAGACAACGCGGGCCGCGAGCGCGGGGCCGACGCCTTTAAAGGTGCCGCCTCCGAGGTATTTGCGGATGGCGCCGGCGGTCGCGGGAAGTTTTCGCTCGCAGAGGGCGGCTTTGAACTGGTTGCCATAGGAAGGGTGGCTGACGAAGCTGCCGGTCAGGGTAACTTCCTCGCCCGTCTCCACCGCGCCCAGTTCGCCGACCACGGTGATGAGCTCGCCGCCCGCGTTCAGATCGAATACCGTAAATCCGGAATCCGATTTATAACAAATGATATCCTCCACGGTTCCGCTGAGGGATTCCGGTTCCGGAATCCCGACTGGTTGTGCCATATTCCGCCATCCTTAAAAATGATATACATACTTATTATAATTCTTTTCCGGCCTGCTGTAAACAGGAAGGCAGCACGTCCGGCAGGTCATTTTTGTCGCAGAGCAAAACTGCAGAGAAGCGACGCGTCAGCATTTCAGCGACGGCACGGCTCTCCATGTCGGCGCCGCAGTCGCAGAGCAGCACGGTTTTGGGGTATTTTTCTTCGTCGGCCAGAATGCAGCGGACCTCGTCCTCCAGGCAGGAGGCCGAGCCCGGCATGAGATTCATCACATAGATCGCGGTGCAGGGCAGCTTCCGCTCGCAGGCAAGCTCCATCAGCCAGGCGGCGGTTTTCACCATGCCCAGCGCGGCAAAAAACGTCAGCACCAGCGCGGCTATCACATCAAACAAGAAAATCCACCTCCGGGAATATCGTTGCAGGCCATACTATGAAAAACCCCGCTCCCCGGTGAAAGGACTGTCATTTTCACCGGGATCTTCATAGGATGACGTACCGGACTTATGGAGGTAAGGAACCATGAAAAAACCGATTTTCTGCATTGCGGGCGGGGATCTGCGCTTTGGATATCTGGCGTCGTACCTGTCCGCGCAGGGGTATGAAATTTTGGCTCTTGGGCTTGAGAAGTGCCCGGAGCTTCCTGAAACGGCGCGGCCCTGCACCCCGGAGGAACTTTCCCGGGCCGACGTGGTCGTGCTGCCGCTGCCGTGCTGCACCAAAGACGGAAGGTTAAAAACTCCTTTTTCCGATCGGAGCTACCTGCTGGCGGAGATCGTCGGCGCCATGCGGGAGGGGACTATGCTGATCGGCGGAAAGATCCCGGAGGAGACGGTCGACGCGGCGAGGCTGCGGGCCGTTTCGGTCTGCGATTACGCGGAGCGGGAGGATTTCGCCGTGCGCAATGCTGCCCTGACGGCGGAAGCGGCGGTCGCGCTTGCGATGGAGATCGCGGACGAAAGTCTCAGCGGCATGAAGGTGCTGGTGCTCGGCCACGGCAGAATCGGCCGCCTGCTCGCCTCGATGCTCAAGGCGCTGGATGCGGATGTGACCGTCGCCGCGCGGCGGTTTTCCGACCTCGCTTGGATTCGTTCCGAGGGCATGAGGCCGATCGAGTTTTCCCGCATCGATCAGGAGCTCGGCGGATTCCGTCTGGTCTTCAACACGGTGCCGGCCCTGATTCTGGAGAGAGAAAAACTGATGCTCATGAGAAAGGATGCGGCCGTCATCGATCTCGCCTCCGAGCCGGGAGGCACGGATTTCGCGGCGGCGGCGGAACTTCACATCCATGCGGAGAAGGCGCTCGGCCTGCCGGGAAAATTTGCGCCGAAGACCGCCGGAGAGATTCTGGCCGACACGGTGCAAAACATTTTAAAAGAAAGGGAGGACGCGCTTGAAGGATAAGGCAAGACTGGGCTTTGCCCTCTGCGGTTCTTTTTGTACATTTGATAAGGCGCTGGCCGAGATGGAGGCGCTGGCGGCGGATTATGAGATCACGCCGATTTTTTCCTTCAATGCCGCCTCGATGGATACCCGCTTCGGCCCGGCGGAGGAGTTTGTACGCCGGGCGGAGGAGCTCTGCGGCAGAAAGGCGATCCTGACCATTCAGGATGCGGAGCCGGTCGGCCCTCAGAAGTTGTTCGACGCCGTCCTGGTGGAGCCCTGCACCGGCAATACGCTGGCGAAGCTCGCAAACGCCGTCACCGATACCCCGGTGACGATGGCGGTCAAGGCGCATTTGCGCAACAGCCGCCCGGTGGTGCTGGCGGTCTCCACGAACGACGCGCTCTCCGCCTCGGCCGTCAATATCGGCCGTCTGCTGAACACGAAAAACGTGTATTTTGTGCCCATGCGGCAGGATAATCCGGAGAAAAAGCCCCGCTCGATGATGGCGGATTTTTCGAAAAGCGGGCCGGCACTTGAGAAGGCCCTCTCCGGCGAGCAGGTGCAGCCCATCCTCTTCGGCTGAATAAAACAGGAAAAAAGATCCCATCCTTTTGGCAAAAGCAGGTATGCTTCACGAAAGGATGGGATCTTTATTTTGAAAACATGCATCATGCTTTTTCTTGCCGTTTTCTTTCTTTTTGTCATTCAAATTCCGGCGTACGCGCAGGAATCAATTATCATTCACGTTCCGTCGTCCGAGGAGGAACAGACCGATACCTCGGATTCTGCCGAGTCCTGCGCTCCTTCCGCAGAGGAACCGGTGATCATTCACGTTCCGTCGTCCGAGGAGGAGCAGGCCGATTCCGGGGATTCTGCCGAGCCCTGCACGCTTTTCGCGCAGGAACCGGTCAACCCCAACGACCTGACCATGCCCTGCAACCTCACCGCGGAGGAACTGGCCCCGGTGCTGAAAGGCCTCTCCGATTATGCGGAGGAATTTCTCGCCGCTGAAGAGAAATACGGCGTCAACGCGGTGTTTTTGGCCTCCCTCGCCGCGTTCGAGTCCGGCTGGGGCAGTCACTGCTTCCGCGAAAACAACCTTTTCGGGTGGGGAAAGAAGGAATTCCGCTCTAAGGAGGAGTGCATCGATTTCGTCGCCAGGCGCATCTCGGAGTGGTATCTTGCCGAGGAGGGGAAATACTACAACGGCGCGGGGCTCGGCGGCGTCAACGCCTGCTACAACGGCTCGGCGGTCTGGTACGACTGCATGATCGGTATGATGCGGGGCATGAGCGCCCGCCTCCGCCCGCTCGGCCCGGTCGAAATCGCCAGTCTCTGACCGAATTCCGTAAAGAACTCCTTGGGGCAGCCCTCCGGGGAATCCTGCCGGCGGGGGATGTGCCCGGAGAAACAAAAAAATGCGGAGGCCCAGAAAGGGCATCCGCATCGGGAAACCGGGATCAGCCGAATTCCGTAAAGAACTCCTTGGGGCAGCCCTCCGGGGAATACTGCCAGCGGGTGATATGCCCGGAGGTGATGAAATAATGCGGCGGCTCGGGCCGGATCTCCGCGTCATAGGCATCCACAATAATCAGCTTGATCTTCATTCTTTCGGGGATCAGGCTTTTTATGTATACGGAGGCCTGCTGCCCCGGCGCAAGAAACGGGCAGGGCTCGGCGAGGCCGGCGAGGTTCGGCGTCAGCTCGACAAAGACGCCGTAGTCCTCCACCGACCGGATGATGCCGGAGACCGTCTCACCGGGCGCGAAATTCGCTGCGTTCTCCTCCCATGTTCCGAGCAGCTCCTTATGGGAAAGGCAGACGCGCCCCTGTTCATCCCGGCCGGAGACGACCGCGTGGATCTTTTGCCCGGTGCGGAAGCGGTCGGAGGGATGGGAGATGCGCGAGACGCTGACCGCGTCGATCGGCAATAGAGAGGAGATGCCGCAGCCGATGTCCGCAAAGCATCCGAAGTTTTCCATATGGGTCACGACGGCGGGGATGACGTCGCCGGGCAGGAGTTTGGAGATATAGTTGTCATAGCAGTCCTGCTGTACGGAGCGCCGGGAGCAGACCGCCGTGATACCTCCGTCCGCCCCGCGCGCGAACCCCGTGATCCGGAAGCAGACCGGCTTGCTGACGCGGGAGATCACGGCAATGTCCCTTGTTTCGCCGGTATCCATGCCGAGCGCACCCTCGGTCTTTGGGATGACGCCGTGGATTTCGCCGAGCTCAATGCTGAGGTCGTGGTCGGCGCTGCAGAGCGAGGCCCGCGCCTCCAGAACGGTCCCTTTGCGGCAGGCCTCCTGCAGGGACATGAAATTCCGCATGGCGGCACGGTTCGCCGGGGTATTGATGCGCGCGCCTTCGGGCAGATAATCCGTCATTTCTGAATCCTCCCCTATCAACCGAAACTGCAAAACTATATTCGCCGCGGCCCGGATTTATGAGGCAAAGTTTGCAAATGCGGATCCCTTATGCTATACTATAAAATTATGAAAATATACCCAGATGAGGAGGCGCGGGGGATGGATATCCGGGTCGGCGACCTGCTGGTCATGAAAAAGAATCATCCCTGCGGAGGAAACCGTTTCCGCGTGCTCCGCTCCGGCATGGATTTCAAACTCCGCTGCGAGGCCTGCGGCCGGGAGGTCGAGCTCCCGCGCAGCAAGGCGGAGAAAAATATCCGTTCGGTGATCAGAGAGGATTCCGACGATGTTCGATAAACTGGCCGAAATTGAGAAGCGTTACGAGGAGATCGACAGCCGCCTCGGCGTGTCCGAGGTGGTAAACGACGTCCCGCTTTATACGCAGCTGTTGAAGGAGTACCGGAGCCTGACGCCGCTGGTGGAAAAATACCGGGAGTACCGCCGGGCGGAAGATGCCTGCGGGGAGGCGAAGGAACTTCTCGAGTGCGAAACCGACCCGGAGCTCCGGGAGATGGCACAGCAGCAGTGGAACGAGAACCGGGAGGTCATGGACCGCACGGCTGAGGAACTTAAAATTTTATTGCTGCCGAGGGATCCGGACGACGACCGCTCGGTTATCATGGAGATCCGCTCCGGCGCGGGCGGCGAGGAGGCCGCTCTCTTCGCGGCCGATCTCTACCGAATGTACGCGATGTATGCCGCGGCGAAGGGCTGGAAGTGCGAGATCCTCGATGAGAGCGGGACGGAGCTCGGCGGCTTCAGGGAGATTCAGTTTTCGCTCGAAGGCGAGGGCGTCTTCGCAAAGCTCAAATACGAGAGCGGCGTCCACCGCGTGCAGCGGGTGCCGGAGACGGAGACGCAGGGCCGCATCCAGACCTCCACGGTCACCGTCGCGGTGCTGCCGGAGGTCGAGGACGTGGAGATCGAGATCGATCCGAAGGACCTGCAGATCGACACGTTCCGCTCGAGCGGCGCGGGCGGGCAGAAGGTCAATAAGACCTCCTCCGCGATCCGTGTCACCTACCTGCCGCTCAACATGGTGGTGGAGTGTCAGGACGAGCGCAGCCAGTATAAAAATAAAGACCGCGCGCTGAAAATTCTGCGCAGCCGGCTTTATGAAAAAAAGCGGCAGGAGCGCGACGACGAGATCGCCGCGGAGCGCCGCTCTCAGGTCGGCACCGGCATGCGCAACGAGCGCATCCGGACCTATAACTTCCCACAAGGCCGGGTGACCGACCACCGCATCGGCCTGACGCTCTACAGGATCGACGCGCTCATGAACGGCGATCTGGACGAGCTGCTCGACGCCGTGCGCGCCTACGACATGGCGGAAAAGCTCCGGGCGGGCACTTCGGAGGCCTGATCAGCATTTGACAGCTGATTTTTCCGGAAGAATTTCGCCGGAATTTCGTGTTGGCCGGGCGCTTTTGCGGTTCGGGTGGCGGGGGCTTTTCGGCTCTTCTGAAAAAAATCCGCAATTCCGTGATAAAGGACGAAACATACATGGAAACACTAAAACTTCGCGCGGACGAGCCGGGCGCCGTCGAGCGCTGCGCGGAAATCCTCAAAAACGGCGGCCTCGTCGCCATGCCGACGGAGACGGTCTACGGTCTCGCGGCAAACGCCTTCAACGAGGAGGCCGTCCGTAAGATTTTTGCCGCGAAGGGCCGTCCGGGCGACAACCCTTTGATCGTACACATCTGCCGGCTGCAGATGCTAGGAGACATCGTGGAGGAGATCCCGGAGAGCGCGTGGAAGCTTGCGGCGCGCTTCTGGCCCGGCCCGCTGACAATGATTATGAAGAAAAAACCGGAGATTCCATATGCGTGCAGCGGCGGCCTTGCGACGGTCGCGGTCCGCTTCCCGGTGCATCCGGTCGCTCGCCGGCTGATCGAGCTTGCGGGCGTGCCGCTCGCAGCCCCTTCGGCGAATCTCTCCGGCCACCCGAGCCCCACAACTTTTGAGCACTGCGTCAACGATCTGGACGGGCGCGTGGACGCCATTCTCGACGGCGGGCCATGCTCGGTCGGCGTGGAATCCACGGTCATTACGCTGGCCGCGGAGGTGCCGACGCTGCTCCGCCCGGGCTATGTCACACTCGAAGAGCTTCGGGAGACGCTTGGAACGGTGGAGCTCTCCCACGCCGTGCTCGAGAAGCTCGGGGAGGGCGAAACCGCCGCTTCGCCGGGCATGAAGTATAAACACTATGCGCCGAAGGCAAAGGTCACCCTCGTGAAGGGCAGCCGCGAGCGCTATGCCGATTTTGTCAACAGCCGCGCGGGGGAGGGCGTCTTTGCCCTCTGCTTTGACGAGGACGCCCCGGCGCTCCGGGTAAAAACCGTCTGCTACGGCTCCTGCGATTCGGGCGAGGAGCAGGCGCGCCGTTTATTCGACGCGCTGCGGGAGCTGGACGACCTCGGCGCGGAGACCGTCTGGGCACATTCCCCAAACATAGAAGGCGTCGGCCTTGCGGTATATAACCGGCTCGTCCGCTCAGCGGGCTTCGATATTACGGAACTTTCCTAAAAGAAAGGGGCTGCGGCATGAGCAAAGTCATTGGGCTTACCGGCCAGACCGGAGCGGGAAAAAGCACCGTCCGGGAAATCCTTTCCAAACAGGGCGCCGCCGTGATCGACGCGGATGCGGTCGCTCACGACATCTCCGACAACAATCTCGACTGTCTCGTGCAGATTGCGGAGAAATTCTCCTGCCTCGTGCTCAACGATCAGGGAAAACTCAACCGCAAGGCGCTGGCGAGAATGGTCTTTACCGACCGGAAAAAGCTCCTCGCGCTGGACAAGATTATTTTCCCCTACATCCGGAAGGAGATCCAAAAAGAAATCGCCGCGCTGGAGGCAAAGGGAAAGGACGTCGTCGTCATCGACGGCGCCACGCTGATCGAGAGCGGCTGCGACAAATACTGCTGGGCAGTGGTCTCCGTGATCGCGGAGGAAGGGCTCCGTGCGCAGCGCGTCGTGCGGAGGGACCACCTCTCCAAGGCCAACGCCATGCGGCGCATCCGCTCCCAGTACGACGACGTCTATTATGTGGAGCGTTCGGGCTTTATCATCCGCAACAACGGCAGCATGCACGAGCTCGAGGAGAAGACGCTTCTGTTTTATAAGATGATTCTTGAAGGCAGAAAATCCGAGACGGCGCCTTCCCGGGAGATGGAAGGGGAGCCGGAGGAACCGGCGGTGACCGGGGCTTGAAGGACTCTCTGCGGTATCTCGCCCTGATCGCCGAAGGAATTTTGCTGCTGGTCTTCGCCGGCATCCTGATGAACCGCATCTCAAAAACGCTGGAACATCAGGCCTATCCGACCAAGTACAGCGAATACATCGAGCCCGCCGCGGAGGCAAACGGGCTCCCGCTTTCCATCGTCTACGCGGTGGTGCGGCAGGAGAGCAATTTCGACCCGGCGGCCGAGTCGAAGGTCGGTGCGCGCGGCCTGATGCAGATCACGAAAGAGACCTACGAATGGGTGGAGTACGCCGGCGGCGGAACAGACGCCTCTTGGGCCGACATGTACGACCCGGAGAGCAACATCCATTACTGCACATGGCTGCTCTCCTATCTGTATGACGAATTCGGCAACTGGGAGTGCGCGCTCGCGGCCTACCACGCCGGGCGCAGCGCCGTCAACGGCTGGCTTCGGAACCCGGATTACTCCTCCGACGGCGAGACGCTGGAGGTTATCCCGTATGAGGAGACCGCGGATTATGTGAAGAAAGTATTGAACTACCGGAAAAACTACCGGCGGGTCTACAATATGGATTGACCGGCAGACTCTGCCGAATAAAGGAGGATGCGTATGAGCGAAAAAGAAAAAAGCGCGGGCACGCTGCTCAAGGAGAAGCTGTTTCTTCAGAAAAAGAACGGCGGCCTGCTTCTGTCGGAGGAGGAAATCCGCGCGGCCTACGACTACTGCGAGGACTACAAAAAATTCATTTCCCGCTGCAAGACCGAGCGTGAATTCACCGACTGGTGCGTTCCGTTCCTGAAGGAAAAAGGCTTCCGGCCCTTCGATCCAAAGCACAAATATGTCCCGGGCGATAAGATCTATCTCAACAACCGCCACAAGGCGTTCGTGGCCGCCGTCATCGGCAAAAGGCCGCTCGACGAGGGTCTGCATATCGCCGCCGCGCATATCGACTCCCCGCGCCTCGACCTCAAGCCCAACCCGGTCTACGAGGACACCGAGCTCGCCCTTTTTAAGACGCATTATTATGGCGGCATCAAGCGCTACCAGTGGAGCGTGACCCCGCTGGCGCTCAAGGGCGTGATCATCCGGGCGGACGGCACCTCCGTGACCGTCTCCGTCGGCGAGGGGGAGGACGAGCCTTCCTTCTGCATCACCGACCTGCTGCCGCACCTTGCGAAGGAGCAGATGGACCGCAAGCTCGCCGACGGACTTAAGGGCGAAGAGCTCAACGTGATCGTCGGCTCCATGCCCTTCCACGACGACGAAGCCAGCGAGCTCGTGAAGCTCAGCCTGCTGAACCTCCTGTTTGAAAAATACGGCATCACCGAGGCGGATTTCCGCTCCGCGGAGCTGACCTTCGTCCCGGCCGGAAAAGCGCGGGACATGGGCTTCGACCGGGGACTTATCGGCGCCTACGGCCACGACGACCGCGTCTGTGCCTACGGCGAGCTGACCGGCCTTTTGGCGGCGGGCGTGCCGGAATACACGGCGGTCGCCTGCTTTGCGGATAAGGAGGAGACCGGTTCCGACGGCCCGACCGGCATGAACGGCAAGATGCTCGCCTATTTTGCCGAGGATCTCGGCGCGCCCTACGGTATCGCCGGCCGCACGATTCTCTCGGCGAGCAAGTGCATCTCCGCGGACGTCAACTGCGCGGTCGACCCGACCTTCCCCGACGTCACGGAGAAAAACAACTCCGCCTACCTCAATTACGGCATCGTGATGACCAAATACACCGGTTCCGGCGGCAAATACTCCACGAACGACGCGCCGGCGGAGTTCCTCGGCGAGGTGCGCCGCCTCTTCGACGAGGCGCACGTGCTCTGGCAGACCGGCGAGCTCGGCAAGATCGACAACGGCGGCGGCGGTACGGTCGCCAAATATATCTCCCGCCTCGGCGTGGATACCGTCGACGTCGGCGTACCGCTTCTCTCGATGCATGCGCCGCTTGAGATCGCGGCCAAGATCGACATCCTGATGATGCACCGGGCCTCCGAGGCCTTCTACCGCGCGAAATAACAAAAAAGCTATAAAAAAGCCCTTCCCGGCCCGGGAGGGGCTTTTTAAAATGCTGCGCTGTGGTCCGGAAGCCGCCCGCGCCGCTTTTAAAGGAAATTGTCCGTTCCGAAAGAGTCCGGCCGGAAGGGGAGAGACGCTGGCCTCGCCCTTCGGAAAGGACGTTCCCGCAGAAACCCGTGGGCGGCCTCCCGCCGCCCGAAAAAATCGGATTCCGGGCGGCCGCATTTGGGACAGGCGTGCATAAAATGAGCCGGTCCCCCGTATTTTTAAATAAAGGGGGCGCGGCGCTTGACGGATCTTGAAACGTTTGCGGCGAGGGGTGCTTCGCTCGTGTGGGGGCCGGGCCTTCTGCTCGTGCTGCTGGGAACGGGGCTGTGGTTTACGCTTGGCAGCGGCCTTTTTCCCATTCGCCGCGCGGGCGGCATTTTTCGTGCGGTGATCCGGTCCCTGTTCCGTAAAAAGCGCGGCCCCGGCCCGACGCCGTTTGAGGCGATGAGCACGGCGCTCGGCGCGACGGTGGGCACCGGTAACATCGCCGGCGTCTCGGCGGCGATCCTGACGGGAGGGCCGGGCACCGTTTTTTGGATGTGGGCGGGCGCGTTTCTTGGCATGATGACCAAATTTGCGGAAGCCGCCCTCGCCGTCGCCCATCATGAGCGCGGGGCGGAGGGCTTCCGGGGCGGCGCCATGTATTACATAAAAAAAGGCTTAAAAATGCCGGTTCTGGCTTCGGCGTGGTGCGTGCTGTGCATCGGCGCCTCGTTCGGCGGCGGCTGCATGGCCCAGAGCGGTTCTGCGGCGGAGAGCTGCCTTGCCGTGCTCAATCTCCCGCGGCCGGCAGCGGGCCTCCTGCTCGCCGTGCTCACCGCGGCGGCGCTCTTTCGCAGGGGAGGGCGCGTGGAGAAGGTTTCCGGCGTGCTCGTCCCGGTGATGGCGGTGCTGTATATCACGGGCTCCGCGGCGGCGCTGGCCATCTTCCGGGAGCATCTGGGCACGGCTCTGGGAATGATTTTTGAGGGAGCCTTTTCATTCCGCTCGGCCGCCGGGGGCTTCACGGGCCTTATGACTGCGGATGCGGTGCGCGTCGGCCTCGCGCGGGGCACGTTCACCAACGAGGCCGGCCTCGGCTCGGCCTCCATCGCGCACGGAGCCTCCTCCGAGCGGGAGCCGGGCATTCAGGGCTGCTGGGGCATCCTTGAGGTCTTTGTGGACACGATCGTCGTCTGCACGCTGACGGCGCTGGTTCTGCTGGCGGGCGGCTGTGATACGGCGGCGGAGGCCTTCACCGGCTGCTTCGGGGCGGGAGGCGGCATCTTTCTGGCGGCCTCCACGTTTCTCTTCGCCCTCGCCGCCATGATCGGATGGGCCTATTATGGAGAAAGCGCCCTCTCCTTTCTGACGAAACGAAAGAGCGCCTTATATGGCTACCGGATTCTGTTCTGCGCCGCCGGCGTGCTCGGCTCCTGCATCGAGTTCGGCGCGGCGCTCGGCATCTCGGATATCTTCGACGGCCTGATGGCCTTTCCGAACTGCGCGGCGCTGATTTTCCTCTCAAAAGACGTCTTCGCCTCCGTGAGAGGTGCGGAGCGAAACTTTCCGCCTCTTCTGCCGCGGCTTTTCCGGCGCCGATGAGATGCCCGGCATCACTTCCGGAGGCATGCCGGAACGCGGCCCGCTTCCCCGACTGCACCGAGGCTTCGGGTTCGGGATTTTACCCGGCGGGAGCATCTTCCGGAACACGTGAAAGGTTCCGCGGCTTTTTCGGATACACTCAGGCCTTTCCGATCACGGCGGCGGCCTTCTCAAGACCCTTGATGTCCTCGGCGATCAGCACCTCGGCGCCCTTCGCCACGGATTTGACGGCATTCTGCAGGCTGCGGTCCTTGCCGGTGATCAGGAATACCTCGATGCCGTCCCTGACCGCGGCCTCGACGGCCTCGGAGAGGCGGACGGCCTTGATCTGCTGGAGGTAGAAATAATCGCCGGGCAAAAGAATAGATTCCCACTTCTTCCCATATAACGTGGAATAAAGCGGGACGGTGAGATTTTTCTCATGCGGCAGGGCATTCATGGCTTCCCGCATGTGGGAGGCGTAGGCGCTGACGATCATCGAATGGAAGACCGAGGCGTTGTCGAGTTTATAGGAAACGACCTTGTGCTTCGCAAGTTCGTCGAGCGTCGCCTGAATGCCCTCGCGGTCGCCGAGGATCACTGTCTGTTCCGGCCCCTCGACCGCGGTCAGCTGCACGAAGCCGTCGGTCATCTTGTCGGTGACGAGGCCGACGAATTCCTGCTTGACGTTGGTCAGCCGGAAGGATTCCATCGTGCCGGCCTCCAGCGCCTCAAAACGCATATCGGAATAATACGAAGCGGCCTTGACCGCATCCTCATAGGTAAATACCCCGGCGCAGGCGACGGCCGGAATCTCACCGGCGCTGTATCCCAAAACGCCGGAGGGGGCCTCCGGCAGAATCTCCTTCGCGCAGAGGGCGACGGAGAGGGACTGGAGTGCCTGAAGCGGAAAAGCCTTCTGCGGATCGGCGATTTCGGAGGCCTTTCCGGAGACGGAGAGAGCGGCGCAGTCATAGCCGAGATCGACGGAGGCCGCGGCATAAAGCGCAAGGCAGGCTTCGGATTTTTCCAAAAAGGGTTTTCCCATGCCGGGATGGCCGCAGCCATAACCGGGGAAAACAAAAGCGTATTTTTTCAAAAATGTAACCCCCCATGTGTAACGGTTGTGCACAGGGATACTATAACACAGATTTTTACGCCGCACAACGCACCAAAAAAATATTGACAAGGTGAAATTGTTCATGTATTCTTAGTGAAGTAATCGCCCGGGCAATTTTGGAAAGCCCGAAAATATAGTTTGGGAGGCTATTGCCGTGGTATTTGAAAAAGTCAAGGAAATACTCTGCGATCAGCTTGATGTCGAAGAAGATCAGGTGACAATGGAGTCTAACATCGTCGAGGATTTTGGCGCCGATTCCCTTGATATTGTCGATCTCATCATGTCCCTCGAGGAGGAATTTGACAAGGAGATCCCGGATGAGGAGATCGAAAACATCAAGACCGTCGGGGACATTGTCCGTTTCATCGAGACTTCTCTTTAAAAAGGAACAAAAAAAGATATGCGGATGAAATAGTGGAACGGAGGTTCCGCTATTTTGTTTATCTGGCCCTCGCGCTGTAAAGGAGTTGGAACAATTGGAGGAACAGAAAAAAATGGTGGATGAGATCACCTCGATGGAGGATGATTTCGCCCAATGGTACACCGACGTCGTGAAAAAGGCCGAGCTTGTGGACTATTCAAGCGTCCGCGGCTGCATGATTCTCCGACCGTACGGCTATGCGATCTGGGAGAATATTCAGAAGATCCTGGATGCGCGCTTCAAGGAGACCGGCCACGAAAACGTCTATATGCCGATGTTCATCCCGGAGAGCCTGCTTCAAAAGGAAAAGGACCATATCGATGGCTTCGCGCCGGAGGTGGCATGGGTCACCTACGGCGGCAACGAAAAGCTGCAGGAGCGCCTCTGCGTGCGCCCGACCTCCGAGACGCTGTTCTGCGATCATTATGCCCATGTGATCAAATCCTACCGCGACCTGCCCAAGCTTTATAACCAGTGGTGCAGCGTCGTGCGCTGGGAGAAGACCACCCGCCCGTTCCTGCGCACGATGGAGTTTCTGTGGCAGGAGGGCCATACCATGCACGAGACGCCCGAGGAGGGCATCGCCGAGACCGAGCGTATGCTCAATGTGTACGCCGATTTCTGCGAGAACAACCTTGCGATCCCGGTCGTTCGCGGCCAGAAAACCGACAGCGAAAAATTTGCCGGCGCCGAGGCGACCTATACCATCGAGGCCCTGATGCACGACGGAAAGGCGCTCCAGAGCGGCACCTCCCACTATTTCGGCAGCGACTTTGCCAAAGCCTTCGACGTGCAGTTCACCGGCCGCGACAACCAGCTTCATACGCCGTATGAGACTTCGTGGGGCCTCTCCACCCGGATCATCGGCGCCATCATCATGACCCACGGCGACAACAACGGCCTTGTGCTTCCGCCGGCCGTCGCGCCGATCCAGGTCGTCATCGTCCCTGCCGCCCAGCATAAGGAGGGCGTGCTTGAGGCCGCCAACGCCGTCAGGGAACGCCTCGCAAAATTCTGCCGCGTCAAGCTCGACGACAGCGACAACTCCGCCGGCTGGAAATTTGCCGAATATGAGATGAAGGGCGTGCCGCTGCGCTTGGAGATCGGCCCGCGGGACATCGCGCAGAATCAGTGCGTGCTTGTGCGCCGCGACAGCCGCGAAAAACTTGCCGTCTCCCTCGACGACCTCGAGTCCGAAGTCCCGAAGGCGCTCGAAGCCGTGCGCAGCGCCCTCTACCAGAAGGCGCTCGCCAACCGCGAGCACCGCACCTTCACCGCTCTGACGATGGAGGAACTGATCGGGCTTGCCAATACGAAGAGCGGCTTCATCAAGACCATGTGGTGCGGCGACCCGGCATGCGAGGCAAAGATCGAGCAGGCGGCCGGCGTCACCAGCCGCTGCATGCCGTTCCATCAGGAGCATCTCGCCGACACCTGCGTCTGCTGCGGCAAACCGGCGGAAAAGATGATCTACTGGGGCAAGGCCTACTGATTGAAACAACAAAAGGGGACCGGAAGGCATCCGGTCTCTTTTTTTGTTTTTGCATATAAAACTCTTTTCCGGAAAAGATGCCCCGGCTTGGGAATAACTTACAGAAAACGGGCAAAAATAGAGCCGGGAGGTTGCAGAAACACGCGAAAGCGTGGTCGGAATCTTAAAAACCCCACGTTTTTTTCGAAAATGGCGAAAAAACCGCAAAAAAATCCGCCGAAGCTCCAAAAAAATTCTTGACATTTAAATTTGCTATATATATAATATACCTTGCGTGACTGCGCAGGCGGCTTTTTTGGCATGCCTGAAAGGCCGCAAGATATGCGTTGAAGCGGGAGGTTGCTGCCGGTACGGCAGGGAATTTCCGCCGAGTATGTCCGATTTTAAAAACCGGGCGACAAGAAATACTGCACACCCAAGTGTGCCCTTCCGGCGATGAGCCGGCGGGGCGGGGTCTTGTTGTTAAGGCGCGGAGCAATCCGCGCGGTCCGGGAATACCTGTGCCACTCTGGAAGAAACACGTGGCGGCGGGGATTTCCCGTTTTTAATGACGGAGCTTGAAACACCCGGAGCTGTGGGGAGTATTTCAAAAGGTCGTCACCCATTGTGAATCATTGGGAACCAAAACAGGAGGCGATTGAAGTGGCAGTCAAGGAAAAAATCAGGATCAGACTCAAAAGCTACGACCACCAGCTGATCGACCAGGCCGCGGAAAAGATCGTGGAAACTGCTAAGCGCACCGGCGCCCGCGTTTCCGGACCGATCCCGCTCCCGACCGAAAGAGAGATCGTAACCATCCTGCGCGCTGTTCATAAGTATAAGGACAGCCGCGAGCAGTTTGAGTCCCGCACCCACAAAAGACTCATCGACATCTTAAGACCCTCGAACAAAACCGTCGAGGCTCTTACCGGTCTTGAGCTCCCTGCCGGCGTTGAAATCGAGATAAAGTTCTAAGCAACCGCTTTATCGAGAAAGAAGACAAGCAGCAGGTCACGTCGGATACACCGTCCGACCAATAACCGAAGGAGGCAGAAAACATGAAAAAGGCAATCATCGGCAAAAAGGTTGGCATGACCCAGCTTTTTGACGAAAAGGGTAAGGTGATCCCTGTCACGGTCGTAGAGGCCGGCCCGTGCGTCGTCGTGCAAAAAAAGACGTTCGACAACGACGGTTATGAATCCGTTCAGCTCGGATTCGGCGAAATCACTGAGAAGCATCTCAACAAGCCGCTGAAAGGCCACTTCGCCAAGGCGGACGTCGCCGCAAAGAAGTATCTCCGCGAGTTCCGGCTGGAGGATTGCTCCGCCCTCGCCGTCGGCGACATCATCAAAGCGGATACGTTCCAGGTCGGCGACAAAGTCGACGTCGCCGGCAAGAGCAAAGGCCGTGGGTATGCCGGCACCATCAAGCGCTACGGATTCAGCCGTCTGCGCGAGACGCACGGCACCGGCCCGGTCGGACGCCACATCGGCTCCATGGGCTCGAGCAGTGACCCGTCCAGAATTTTTAAGGGCAAAAAGCTCCCTGGTCACATGGGCGTTGTCCGCACCACCATCAAGAATCTTGAGATCGTCAAGATCGACAACGACAACAATCTGATCGCGATCAAGGGCGCCATTCCGGGCCCGAAGGGCGCGGTCGTCAGCATCATCAACACCGCCAAGATCGTCAAGGCGAAAAACACGACCGTCACCATCAGTACGAACCCGCAGAAGAAGTCCGGACGTTCTGCGCGCGGCTGAGAAAGGAGAGAGTTGAATGCCTACTGTTAACGTGTTAAACATGGCCGGCGAAGTCGTCGGCAAGGTTGAGCTCTCCGAGGCCGTTTTCGGCGTAGAGCCCAACACGGTTGCCATGCACGCCGCGGTTGTCAACTTCCTTGCCAACCGCCGTCACGGCACCCAGTCCACCAAGACCAGAAGCGAAGTTCGCGGCGGCGGCAGAAAGCCGTGGAGACAAAAGGGTACCGGCCACGCCCGTCAGGGTTCCATCCGGGCTCCGCAGTGGAAGCATGGCGGAGTCGCCCTGGGCCCGAAACCGCGCAAATACCATTTCGAGCTCAACAGGAAGGTCCGCCGCGTGGCGCTGCTTTCCGCCCTTTCGAGCAAAGCTGCCGAAGGTACGATCGTTGTGCTCGACCAGCTCAAGCTGGACGAGATCAAGACCAAAGCCATGATCGGCGTGCTCAAAGCCGTCGGTGCCGAGGGCAAGGCCCTTGTCGTTATGCCGGAGGTCAACCTCAACGTGATCAAGAGCGCCAGAAATATCCCGGACGTCAAGACCACGCTGACCAATACTTTAAATGTATATGACATCTTATATTACGACAAATTCGTAATCGTCAAAGACGCCGTCGAGAAGATTGAGGAGGTGTATGCAAAATGACGAAAACCGCTCAGGATATCATCATCGCGCCGGTCATCACCGAAGCTTCCATGGATGCGATTAAGCAGAAGAAATACACCTTCCGCGTCCTGAAGACCGTCAACAAGATCGAGATTGCAAAAGCCGTCGAAGAGCTCTTTGGTGTAAAGGTTGAAAAAGTCAACACCATCAGCGTCCGCGGCCGCAGCAAGAGAATGGGCCTCCACGTAGGCAAAACCCCTGACTGGAAGAAAGCGATCGTCACCCTGAAGGCAGATTCCAAGGGCATCGAGTTCTTCGAGAGCATGCTGTAAGGAGGATGAACTGAATGGCAATCAAGTTTTATAAACCGACAACGGCCGGCCGCCGCGGAATGTCCAGCATCGATTATTCCGGTCTGAGCAAAGACGGCCCGGAACGCAGCCTCCTCGAGCCGCTGAAAAAGCACGCCGGACGCAACAGCTACGGCAGGATCACCGTCCGTCATCACGGCGGCGGCAACAGAACCAAATACCGTGTCGTGGATTTCAAACGCGAGAAGCTCGGGATGAACGCCGAAGTGCTCGGCATCGAGTACGACCCGAACCGTTCCGCCCACATCGCGCTGATCCGGTATGAAGACGGCGAGAAGAGCTACATCGTGGCCCCGCACGGCGTCAAGGCCGGCGACAAGGTCGTCTCCGGACCGCAGTCCGACATCATTCCGGGCAACGCGCTTCCGCTCGTCAACATCCCGGTCGGTACCTTTATCCATAACATCGAGCTTTATCCCGGAAAAGGCGCCCAGCTTGCGAGAGCCGCCGGCGTCATGGCGCAGCTGATGGCCAAAGAGGGCAGATACGCCCTGGTCAGGCTTCCTTCCGGCGAGCTGCGCAACATTCCGAACGAGTGCTACGCGGTCATCGGCCAGGTGAGCAACATCGAGCACGCCAACGTCAACTTCGGAAAAGCCGGCCGTGTCCGCCACATGGGCTGGAGGCCCACCGTCCGTGGTTCCGTCATGAACCCGAACGACCATCCGCACGGCGGCGGCGAAGGCAAATCCCCGATCGGACATCCCGGCCCTGTTACCCCTTGGGGCAAACCCGCACTGGGCTACAAGACGAGAAAGAAACATCAGCGTTCCGATAAATTCATCGTGAAACGCCGCAACAGTAAGTGATCGGGAAGGAGGCACACAGGAGAAATGAGCAGAAGTATTAAAAAAGGCCCGTATGTACAGACCGCGCTCCTCGATAGGGTCCGCGAGATGAATAAGGCCGGAGAAAAGAGAGTTCTTAAGACCTGGAGCCGCGCGTCCACGATTTTCCCGGATTTCGTGGGTCACACCTTTGCCGTTCATGACGGGCGCAAACATGTTCCGGTCTATGTTACCGAAGATATGGTCGGCCACAAGCTCGGCGAATTCGCCCCCACCAGAACGTTCAGGGGCCACGCCGGTTCCAAGAAATCAAACAACGGTAAATAAGGCCGAGAGGAGGATATGAAATGGAAGCAAGGGCTTATTTAAGATATGCCCGCATCTCGCCCCGCAAAGTACAGATCGTTCTTGATCTGATCCGGAATAAACCGATCGACTACGCGGCGGCAGTGCTGAATCACACCCCCAAGGCGGCCAGTGAGCCGCTTGCAAAGCTCCTCAAATCCGCCGTCGCCAATGGAGAGAATAACCATGGCATGAGCAAGGACAGCATGTATGTCGCTGAATGCTTCGTCACTCCCGGCCCGACGATGAAACGGATCCAGCCGAGGGACCACGGAAAGGCTTTCCGTATCCTGAAGAGATCTTCGCACATCACCATCGTCCTGAGAGACAAAGACTAATCGGAGGAGGTAAACAATGGGACAGAAAGTACATCCCCACGGTTTCAGAGTGGGCATCATCAAAGATTGGGACTCCCGCTGGTTTGCCAAGGACGAAGTCTTCGGCGATACACTTGTAGAGGATTACAATCTTCGTAAATTCCTGAAACAAAAACTGTATGCGGCCGGCATCCCGAAGATCGAGATCGAGCGCACCGGCGACGCCAAGGTCCGCATCCATATTCACTGCGCCAAACCGGGCATGGTGATCGGGCGCCAGGGCACCGAGATTGAGAAGCTTCGCCAAGAGTGCGAGGCCATGCTCAACAAGGGCAAACAGGAAAAAATCCAGGTTTTCCTCAACATCGTTGAGATCAAGAGCCCGGATAAAAACGCCCAGCTTGTCGCCGAGAACATCGCCGCCCAGCTCGAGCGCAGAATTTCCTTCCGCCGCGCCATGAAGCAGGCCATCGGCCGCGCCATGAAGCTCGGTGCCAAGGGCATCAAAACCCAATGCTCCGGCCGTCTCGGCGGCGCCGAGATCGCAAGAGTCGAGCACTATCACGAGGGCACCATCCCGCTGCAGACCATCCGTGCCGACATCGACTACGGATTTGCCGAGGCCGCCACGACCTATGGCCGCGTCGGCGTCAAGGTCTGGATCTATGGCGGCGACGTCCTCGCCGATGTGAAGAAACAGCCCCGCAGGGAAGGAGGCAAACGCTGATGCTGCTCCCGAAAAGAGTAAAATACCGCAAGGTTCAGAGAGGCCGCATGAAAGGCGCTGCCCACCGCGGCAATTTTGTATCCAACGGCGAATACGGTCTGATGGCGCTTGAGCCCTGCTGGCTCAAAGCCAACCAGATCGAAGCCGCCCGTATCGCCATGACCCGTTATGTGAAACGTGGCGGACAGGTTTGGATCAAGGTCTTCCCGGATAAGCCCGTCACCGCGAAGCCGGCCGAGACCCGAATGGGTTCCGGAAAAGGCGCCGTTGATCACTGGGTCGCCGTCGTCAAACCGGGCAGAGTGATGTTCGAAATCGCCGGTATCCCGGAGGAGACCGCTCGCGAGGCCATGCGTCTCGCCGCATACAAACTCCCGATCAAATGCAAGTTTGTCAAACGGGAAGAGAAGGAGGCTGATGGGAATGAAAGCTGCTGAAGTTCGCGCAACCAACCAGACTGATCTCGAGAAAAAGCTTTCCGATCTCAAGGCCGAGCTTTTCAACCTGAGATTTCAGCATGCCATTAACCAGCTCGAGAATCCGATGCGCCTCAAAGAGGTCAAAAAGGATATCGCCCGCGTGAAGACCATTCTCCGCGAAAACGAGCTTAAGGCGAAGCAGTAAAGGAAGGGAGGATAAAGCTGTGAACGAAGAAAGAAACCTTAGAAAAACCAGAGTCGGTACGGTCGTGAGCGACAAGATGGATAAAACCGTCGTCGTCCGGATCGCGGACCGCGTTCAGCACCCCCTTTACAAGAAATTTGTAAATAGATCCGTAAAGTTCAAAGCGCACGACGAAAAGAACGAATGCGGAATCGGCGATCGCGTTGAAATTATGGAGACCCGCCCTCTTTCCAAAGAAAAACACTGGAGAGTCGTCCGGATCATCGAAAAAGCGAAATAAGAGGAGCCGGACGGAAAGGAGGAACTATCTGTGATTCAGATGCAGTCTTATCTGAAAGCGGCCGATAACACCGGAGCAAAAGAGCTCATGTGCATCCGCGTGCTCGGCGGCACCAGAAAAAAATATGCAAGCATCGGCGACGTCGTCGTTGCCAGTGTTAAAAAAGCGGCCCCGGGCGGCATGGTCAAAAAAGGCGATGTTGTCAAAGCCGTCATTGTCCGCTCGGCCAAAGGTCTCCGTCGTGAGGACGGCAGCTATATCCGTTTCGACGAGAATGCCGCCGTCATCATCCGCGATGACAAAAACCCGCGTGGAACCCGTATCTTTGGACCGGTCGCCCGTGAGCTCCGCGACAAGGATTATCTGAAGATTCTGAGCCTCGCGCCCGAAGTACTCTGATAGGAGGTGCTACGATTGAAAAAAGTACATGTCAAATCCGGCGATAAGGTCGTCATCATCTCCGGCAGAGATAAAGGCAAGACCGGCAAGGTCATGGAAGTGAGCCCGTCCGAAGGCAAAGTGATCGTCGAGGGCTGCAACATTTCCACCAAGCACGTCAAACCCCGTAAGGCGGGGGAGGAAGGCGGACTGGTCAAAGTTGAAAGCGCCGTCTATGCCAGCAAAGTCATGCTTGTCTGCCCGAAATGCGGCAAGCCGACCAGATTGGCCCACAAGACCCTTGCCGACGGAAGCAAAAAACGCCTGTGCAAAGTCTGCGGCGAAACTTTTTGAGTAGGGAGGAAAAAACATGGCCAGATTAAAGGAGTTTTACACCAGCGAGGTCGCTCCTGCGCTGATGAAGAAATTCAATTACAAGAGCCCCATGCAGATCCCGAAGTGCGAAAAGATCGTCGTCAACGTGGCTGCCGGAGATGCAAAGGATAACAGCAAAGTGATGGACGCCATCCTTGCCGATCTCTCCACCATCACCGGTCAGAAGCCGGTCATCTGCAAGGCGAAAAAATCCGTTGCAAACTTTAAGCTCCGCGAAGGCATGGTCATCGGCGCGAAGGTCACCCTGCGCGGCGAGAGAATGTATGATTTCATGGACCGTCTCTTCAATATCTCTCTGCCGAGAGTCAGAGACTTCCGCGGAATCAGCGCCAACGGCTTCGACGGACGCGGCGATTTCAGTATGGGCCTCAAGGAGCAGCTGATCTTCCCGGAGATCGAGTACGATAAAATCGACAAGATCCGCGGTATGGATATCTGCTTCGTGACCACTGCAAAAACCGATGAGGAAGCCCGCGAGCTGCTCACCTTAATGGGCGCTCCGTTTGAAAAGGTGCAGGGATAGGAGGAATTTGAGAAATGGCTAAAACGTCCATGAAGGTCAGGCAGAAAAGAGAGCCAAAGTTCTCTACCAGAGCTTATACGCGCTGCAAAATCTGCGGAAGGCCCCATGCCTATCTTCGCAAATTTGGCATTTGCCGCATCTGCTTCAGGAATCTGGCCTACAAAGGCGAAATCCCTGGCGTGAAAAAGGCAAGCTGGTAACAAGAGAGAGCAAAGGAGGTTGACGGAATGCATATCACCGATACAGTCGCTGACTTGCTGACCCGAATCAGAAACGCAAACGATGCGAAGCATGAGACGGTCGATGTACCCGCTTCTAATATGAAGAAGGCCATCTCCCAGATACTCCTGGAGGAAGGATACATCAAATCCATCCAGGTCATCGAAGACGGCAAACAGGGCATTATCCACATCACGCTGAAGTACGGCGAAAATAAAACCCCGGTGATCCAAGGCCTGCGCAGAGTTTCCAAGCCTGGCCTTCGGATTTATTCAAACGTTGAGGATATGCCCAAAGTTCTCAGGGGCCTCGGCATCGCCATCCTGTCCACAAACAAGGGCATCATGACCGATAAACAGGCAAGAAAAGAGAACGTGGGCGGCGAAGTCCTCGCGTTCATCTGGTAAGAAGGAGGGAAACGGAATGTCTCGTATCGGCAGAAAACCGATTGTTATTCCGGCCGGCGTCGACGTCAGTATCGACGGCAACACCGTGACGGTAAAGGGCCCGAAAGGCACCCTGATACAGAGCTTTCGGCCTGAGATGACCATCCAGGCTGAAAACGGCGAGATCCTCGTGTCCCGCCCGGATGATTCCAACGAAAACAAGAGCCTGCACGGCCTGACCCGTTCGTTGGTCGCCAACATGGTCACCGGTGTCACCACCGGCTTCACCAAGGAGCTGGAGATCGCCGGTGTCGGATATAAGGCCGCCAAGGAGGGCAACCAGCTGGTCATGAACCTGGGGTATTCCCATCAGGTCTTCATGCCCGCGCCGGAAGGCATCTCGATCGACGTCCCCTCGCTGACCAAGATCGTCGTGAGCGGCACCGACAAACAGAAGGTCGGCCAGTTCGCTGCGGAAGTCCGCGAGAAACGTCCGCCCGAGCCTTATAAGGGCAAGGGAATCCACTATGTCGGCGAAGTTATCATCCGCAAGGAAGGCAAAGCCGGCAAGGGCAAAAAGTAAAGGAGTGAAATGATATGGTGACTAAGCTGGACAAAAACGCCGCCAGGATCAAAAGACACTACCGTGTCCGCAACAAGATCAGCGGCACCCCCGAGCGCCCGCGTCTCAACGTCTTCCGCTCCTCTAAGCATATCTATGCTCAGATCATCGACGATCAGAGCGGCGTGACCATTGCCGCCGCCTCCACCGTCGAAAAGAGCTTCGAGAACTACGGCGGAAACAAGGACGCCGCCCATGAGATCGGCAAACTCGTTGCCCAGAGAGCGGTTGAAAAGGGCGTTACTTCCGTCGTTTTCGACCGCAGCGGCTACATTTATCACGGCCGTGTCAAAGAGCTGGCAGAAGGAGCCCGCGAAGGCGGACTTCAGTTCTAACAAGGAGGGATACAGTTGGCTTTAATCGACGCTTCCACGCTCGACCTCACGGAACGAGTAGTGGCCATCAACCGCGTATCCAAGACCGTCAAGGGCGGACGTATTATGAAGTTCGCGGCCCTCGTGGTCGTCGGTGACGGAAACGGCACCGTCGGCTTCGGGATCGGCAAATCTGCCGAGGTCCCGGACGCCATCCGCAAAGGCATTGAAGACGCGAAGAAAAATCTGCATCACATCGCCCTCAAAGGGACCACAATCCCCCACGAGGTTATCGGCAAATTCGGCGCCGGCCGTGTTATGATGAGACCGGCTCCGGAAGGCACCGGCGTTATCGCCGGAGGCGCGGTCCGTGCGGTTCTTGAGACCGTCGGCATCCGCGACATCCGTACAAAATGCATCCGTTCCAACAATCCCTGCAACGTTGTTTCTGCAACGCTGGATGGTCTGTGTGCGCTCCGCAATGCAGAGCAAGTCGCCGCTGTCCGCGGAAAAACCGTTGAAGAGATCCTGGGCTGAGGAGGGAAAACAGATATGGCAATGCTGAAAATCAAGCTCACGAGGGGATTTGCCCACAAACTGGATAATCAGATCGCTGTCGCGGAATCCCTCGGCCTTCGCAGGATCGGTGACGAGACCATTCAGCCCGATAACGCTGCGACCCGCGGCAAGATCGCGAAAATCAGCCACATGGTCGAGGTTACCGAAGAATAAGGAGGGACACCAGTATGAAACTGCACGAACTCGCACCGGCGCCCGGCGCCGCATGCGATGTCTTCCGTAGAGGCAGAGGTCATGGTTCCGGAAACGGCAAGACCTCCGGCAAGGGCCACAAGGGCCAAAAAGCCCGTTCCGGCGGCTCCATCCGTCCGGGATTCGAGGGCGGCCAGATGCCTCTTCAGAGACAGATCCCGAAACGCGGATTTGTCAACATTTTCAATACCAGATACGCAGTCGTCAATGTCAAGGACCTCGAGATCTTCGACGACGGAGCCGAAGTGGACGAGCAGGCCCTTGTGGAAGCCGGTCTGCTGAAGAAAACGCTCGACGGAGTCAAAATCCTCGGTGTAGGCGAGCTGACGAAAAAGCTTACCGTTCAGGTAGCTGCTTTTTCTGCGTCTGCGAAGCAGAAGATCGAGGAGGTTGGCGGAAAGGCCGAGGTGAAGTAAGATGTTCAAAGTCTTCCAAAACGCATGGAAAATCGATGATCTCCGGAAGAAGATTCTCTACACCCTGCTGATCATTGTGATTTTCCGCATCGGCTCTGCAATCCCGGTGCCGTTCCTGGAAACTTCGAGCCTTGCCGCCATGCTCAACGCCAACGCAGGCAACCTGCTTGGCTATCTGAACATGCTCACCGGCGGAGCTCTTTCTCAGGCGACGCTGCTTGCGCTTTCCATCTCCCCGTACATCACCGCTTCCATCGTCATCCAGCTGCTCACGGTCGCGATTCCCGCTCTGGAGCGGCTCGCGAAAGAGGGCGAGGGGGGACAGAAAAAGCTCAACAAGATCACCCGGTATTCCACGGTCGGTCTTGCGCTGGTCCAGTCCTATGCCTACTATGTGACGCTGAAGAGCTACAACGCCGTTGAATCCTTCCCGATGAAATGGCAGAATATTCTCGTTCTTGTGACGATCCTCTTCATGTTCACCGCGGGCGGCATGCTCAGCATGTGGCTCGGTGAGCGGATCGATGAGAACGGCATCGGAAACGGTATTTCGATGCTCCTCTTCGCCGGTATCGTTTCCGGTGCACCGACCCTCATCAGCACGATGTGGGCCTATCTGCAGAAAGCGCTTTCCGGAGAATACAAATACTGGATCTTTGTTCCGGCCGTGGTGTTGATCTTCCTGATCCTCACCGGGTTCATCACCCTGATCGACAGCTCGGAGCGCCGGATTCCGGTCCAGTACGCAAAGAGAGTCGTCGGCAGAAAACAGTACGGCGGCCAGTCCACCTTCCTTCCTATCAAGGTCAACATGGCAAGCGTGCTGCCGATCATCTTCGCCAGCGCCCTGCTCTCCGTCCCCGCGACCGTCGAGGCTTTCGTAAAAGTCAAAGAGGGCGGCTTCTGGGATGGCCTGTTTTCGATCTTCGATACCGGAAGCTGGAGCTACGCTCTGCTGTACTTCCTGCTGATCATCGCGTTCAGCTACTTCTATGTGGCGATCCAGTATAACCCCATCGAGATGGCCAATCAGCTGCAGAAGAACAACGGCGGCATCCCGGGCATCCGTCCCGGCCGTCCGACCAGCGACTTCATCAGCAGAGTGATCGGCAAGGTGACCTTCATCGGCGCCATGTTCCTCTCGATTGTCGCGCTGCTGCCGATTCTGCTCGGCGCGCTCTTTGAGATGAACATCTCCCTTGGCGGTACGACGATTATCATTGTGGTCGGCGTCGCGCTCGAGACCTCCAGATCTCTGGAATCCCAGATGATGATGCGCCACTACAAAGGCTTCTTGGAATAAGCGGTTAGGAGGTTATCAGCATGAATCTTATCCTTCTCGGAGCTCCGGGCGCCGGCAAAGGCACCCAGGCCGAAGTCCTGAAAGAAAAACTCGGGATTCCGACCATCAGCACGGGCAATATCCTCCGCGAAGCTGTCAAAAATGGGACCGAGCTGGGCCTGCAGGCCAAAACCTATATGGAATCGGGCTCTCTGGTTCCGGATGAGCTGGTTATCTCCCTCATTAAAGAGCGTCTCGCCCAGGATGACTGCAAAAACGGGTTTATTCTGGATGGATTCCCGCGCACCGTTCCTCAGGCGGAGGCACTTGAGCAGTCCGGCATCCGGATCGATCTCGCCATTGAGATCAAGGTCTCGGACGACGTGATTCTTGAGCGTCTCTCCGGCAGGCGCGTCTGCATTCAATGCGGGGCTCCGTTCCACATCAAAAACAGTCCGCCTCCTGCCGATATGATCTGCCCGAAATGCGGCGGAGAGATCATCACGAGGAAGGACGACCTTCCGGAAACCATCAAGGCCCGCCTGAAAGTCTATCATGTCCAGACCGAGCCTCTGAAGGGCTTCTATGAAGAAAGAGGCAAGCTTGTCGTTGTTCCGGGCGAGATCAGTATCGAAGAGACTACTCGCCTGACACTTCAAGCTCTGGGGGTCTGATCATGGTGATCGTCAAAACAGCCACCGAGATTTCGATGCTCCGCGAGGCGGGAAGGATTTCCGCCTTGGCACTGAAGACCGGCGGCGAGGCAGTCGAACCCGGCGTCACGACCGGAGAAATCGATAAGCTGATCCATGACTTCATCGTGTTCCAAGGAGCTACTCCATCGTTTCTCAATTATGAAGGATTTCCGGCCACGGCGTGCATCTCCGTCAACGACGAGATTATCCACGGCTTCCCGGGCAGCCGGGTGCTGGTCGAGGGTGATATCGTTACCATCGATGTAGGCGCATGCGTGGAGGGATACCACGGCGACAACGCTGCGACCTTCGCAGTCGGCAAAATCTCTCCGGAAACCCAGCGGCTGCTGGATGCCACGCGCGAGAGCCTCTATCAGGGCATCGCGCAGGCGATCCCGGGCAACCGGATCGGGGATATTTCCTGGGCCGTGCAGTCCTATGTGGAAGAGAGAGGCTTTTCCGTGATCCGCAACTATACGGGGCACGGGGTCGGCCGCGACGTCCACGAGGATCCGGAAGTTCCGAATTTCGGCAAGCCCGGCCACGGCTTGCGGCTGGTCAGCGGCATGGTCATCGCCATTGAGCCGATGGTCAACGCCGGAGGCCGCTTCACCCATACCGATTCCAACGGATGGACGGTCCGGACCGCGGACGGAAGCAATTCCGCCCACTTTGAGCACACCGTCGCCATCACGAAAGACGGCCCCGTCATTTTGACGCTGCCTTGAGAGGTGCCGGATGCTCAGACAAGTGGTACGGTCGAAGGCCGGAAAAGATTGCGGAGATTATTTCGTGATTCTTGCGGAAAACGAAGGCTTCGCGTATATTGCGGACGGCAGACTGCGTAAAGTGGAGAAGCCGAAACGCAAAAACGTGCGGCATCTGGCACCGACCAATACGGTGCTCAAACCGGAAGACTGCGAAACAAACAAAAAGCTTCGCGCCGCGCTTGCGGGATTCAACATGACAGACGAGGGAGGGAATTTGCTTGTCCAAAGAAGACGTGATTGAAATAGAAGGCATCGTTGTGGAATCTCTGCCGAACGCACAGTTCAGGGTCGAGCTGCCCAACGGCTACCAGATTTTGGCCCATATCTCCGGAAAGCTCCGCATGAATTTCATCCGGATCCTCCCCGGGGATAAGGTGACGGTCGAGATGTCGCCATACGATCTCACCAAAGGGCGCATCACATGGCGTTCCAAGTGAAGGAGGTATAAGTTTATGAAAGTCAGACCTTCCGTAAAACCTATCTGTGAAAAATGCAAGATCATCAAACGCAAAGGCCGCCTGATGGTCATTTGCTCCAATCCGAAACATAAACAGCGTCAGGGCTGATTCAAAAAGAACGGAGGTGCAAGTATTCTATGGCTCGTATAGCTGGTATTGACCTGCCGAAGAACAAGAGAATCGAGATCGGTCTCACTTATATCTACGGCATCGGCCGCACAACCGCTTCCAAGATCCTTACCGAAACCGGCATCGATCCCTCGATCCGTGTCAAAGATCTTAGCGAAGACGATGCTGCCACCCTGCGTGAGTACATCGACAAACATCTTGTCGTGGAGGGCGATCTGCGCCGCGAAACCGCAATGGATATCAAGCGTCTGGTGGAAATCGGATGCTACCGCGGAGTCCGTCACAGAAAAGGTCTCCCGGTCCGCGGACAGAGAACCAAAACCAATGCAAGAACCCGCAAAGGTCCGAAGAAGACCATTGCCAATAAGAAGAAATAATCGAAAGGGAGGGACATAACACAAAATGCCGAAAGCTGCTGCTACTGCTAAGAAAGCTGTCGTCCGCCGCCGTAAAGAGAAAAAGAATATTGAACGTGGTTCCGCCCATATTCAGTCCACCTTCAATAATACGATCGTAACCATTACCGATGTCCGCGGCAATGCGATCTCCTGGGCAAGCGCCGGTGGTCTGGGCTTCCGCGGCTCCAGAAAATCCACTCCGTACGCCGCACAGACCGCTGCCGAAACCGCCGCGAAAGCCGCGATGGAGCATGGTCTCAAAACAGTTGAAGTTTACGTCAAGGGCCCGGGTTCCGGCCGTGAATCCGCAATCCGTGCGCTGCAGTCCGCCGGTCTCGAAGTGACCATGATCAAGGATGTCACGCCGATCCCGCACAACGGATGCCGCCCGCCGAAGAGACGTCGCGTATAGTTTTATACCATTAATTGGAGGTGTCATTTACACATGGCAAGATATACAGGCTCCGTTTGCAGACTGTGCCGCCGCGAGGGCAAGAAGCTCTTCCTCAAAGGGGAAAGATGCTTCAGTGATAAATGCGCGATAAGCCGCAGAGCCTACGCCCCGGGCATGCATGGCCAGAGCCGCAAAAAGACTTCCGAATACGGAATCCAGCTGCGTGCCAAACAGCAGGCCAAGAGATATTACGGCGTTCTGGAGAGCCAGTTTGCCCATTATTTCGAGCTTGCTACCAAGCAATCCGGCCACACCGGTGAAAACCTGCTCAGAATCCTTGAGAGCCGTATGGATAACGTGGTCTATCGCGCCGGTCTCGCCTCCTCGAGAAAAGAGGCCCGTCAGCTGGTACGTCACGGTCACTATACCCTCAACGGCCATAAAGCCAACATCCCCTCCATCCTGACAGAAGTCGGCGATGTGATTGCCGTTACCGAAAAGAGCCGCTCCAGCGATAAGCTCAAGGCGGTTGTCGAGGCCAACAGCGCGCACCCGACCCCGAAATGGCTGGAAGTTGACCCTGAAAAAATGCTCGTCAAAGTCAGCGAACTCCCGAACCGCGAGGATATCGACCTCGACGTCGAGGAGCACCTGATCGTCGAGCTGTATTCCAAGTAACCAGTTTGCCGAACTAACTGACAGGGGAATGCGGATTAGGGTTTTTTAACCCCATAAAGGAGGGACTTAGATGTTAGAAATAGAAAAGCCGAGAATCGAAGCCGAAGTGGACGAGAACAACCCAAGTTATGGCAAGTTCGTCGTCGAGCCGCTGGAGCGCGGATTCGGAACGACACTCGGCAACAGCCTGAGACGCGTACTGCTCTCCTCCCTTCCCGGCGTTGCTGTGAACTCCGTAAAGATCGACGGTGTCCGTCATGAATTTTCGACGATACCCGGGGTCAAAGAGGATGTCACCGAGATCATCCTCAACATCAAGGGACTGACCGCAAAACTGCACTGCGACGGCCCCAAAGTTGTTGTGATTGATGAGCAAGGCGAAGGCGAAGTCACTGCCGGTTCTATTCAGGCCGATTCCGAAGTCGAGATCCTGGATAAGGATATGCATATTGCGACTTTGGATACCGACGGCAAGCTGTTTATGGAAATTACTTTGGATAAAGGCCGGGGCTATGTTTCTGCCGAAAGAAACAAGCAGAACATGCAGCCCTCCATCGGCGTTATCCCGGTAGACAGTATTTATACCCCCGTGTTGAAGGTGAATTACACCGTAGAAAACACCCGTGTCGGCCAGATTACCGATTACGATAAGCTGACGCTCGAGGTGTGGACGGATTCCACAATTTCTGCAAAGGAAGCCGTCTCTTTGGGAGCCAAGGTCCTCAACGAACATCTCAATCTGTTCGTGGATCTCTCGGAAGACGCCTATCAGGGCGAGATCATGGTGGAAAAGGACAACAACAGCAAAGAGAAAGTCCTTGAGATGACCATTGAAGAACTTGACCTGTCCGTGCGCAGCTTTAACTGCCTCAAGCGCGCGGGCATCAACACGGTAGAAGATCTCATCAACAGATCCGAGGACGACATGATGAAAGTCCGCAACCTCGGAAAGAAATCCCTTGAGGAAGTTGTCGCCAAGCTGCAATCCCTTGGTTTCAACCTCAGCAAGGATGAAGACTGAACCGAAAAGGAGTGAATTTCGATGCCAGGAACAAGAAAGCTCGGGCGCACTTCCGACCACAGAAGAGCGATGCTCCGCGCGATGGTGACCTATCTGCTTGAAAACGGCAAGATCGAGACCACCGTCACCCGTGCAAAGGAAGTCCGCGCTGTGGCCGAGAAAATGATCACGACGGCCAAAACCAATGATCTTACTTCCAAGCGTCACGCGTATTCCTTCATTACAAAAGAAGCCGTTTCCAAAAAGCTTTTTGATGAAATCGCGCCGAAATACGCCGGCAAAAACGGCGGCTATACCAGAATCATCCGCATCGGCCCGCGCCGCGGAGACGCCGCCGAGATGGCCATCATCGAGCTGGTATAAAGAAAAATATCCGGATCAGGATATGGCGGCTCTCCCGGAAGGGACGGGCCGCCTTTTTCGTTTTGTTTCCGGGAGCATCACCGCGGCAAACGCTGCCTGCGGAATGTACAAATTTCGTCAAAAAATACGGATGGGAATATTTTTTCGACCCTTAAAAGGGATGCGCACCGGTTTCGGGGCGGATTCTTTTTGCGGGCTGTTCATGTTTTTTTGATGAATATCCCGTCGTTTTATGCTATAATCCTTTTGTATCTTTTAGAGGGGAGCCGAACAGATGAAAACGGACGTCGTCATTGTCGGTGCCGGGCCTGCCGGCATCTTTACGGCCATCGAACTGATTCGCCGCGGCAGCAAGAAGCACATCACCATCGTGGAAAAGGGCCAGCCCATCGAGAACCGCCGCTGCCCAAAGAGCAAGACCGGCGTCTGCATGAACTGTAAACCCTATTGCCATATCACCACCGGGTTCTCCGGCGCGGGCGCGTTTTCCGACGGTAAGCTCTCCCTGAGCTGCCATGTCGGCGGTGACCTGCCGCTGCTCATCGGCGAGAGCCTCGCGCAGGAGACGATCGATTATGCGGATCAGATCTACCTCGAATTCGGCGCGGATGAGCACGTCGAGGGCCTCGACCATGAGGAGGAGAAAAAGGAGATTCGCCGCCGCGCGATTCAGGCGGGGCTCCGCCTGATCGATTGCCCGATCCGCCACCTCGGCACGGAGAAGGCACAGGCGCTCTACCTCTCCATCGAAAATTACCTGAAAGAGAACGGCGTCGAGCTGCTCTTCGGCTATGAGTGCGACGATCTGCTGTTTGAGGGAGACGTCTGTAAAGGCGTCAAGGTTTGCAGCAAGGAGGGGGAGGCCGAGATCGAGGCCGACGAGACCGTTATCGCCACAGGCCGCCGCGGCGCGGACTGGCTGGAGAAGCTCTGCGAAGGCCACTGCATCCAGCATCGCCCGGGCACCGTCGACATCGGCGTCCGCGTGGAGGTGCGCAACGAGATCATGGAGGAGGTCAACTCCGTCCTCTATGAGAGCAAGCTGATCGGATACCCGGAGCCTTTCCGCAACAAGGTGCGCACCTTCTGCCAGAATCCGGGCGGCTTCGTCAGCCAGGAGAACTACGACAACGACCTCGCCGTCGTCAACGGCCACAGCTATAAAGACATCAAATCCGACAATACCAACCTGGCCATTCTTTGTTCGCACAATTTTACCTATCCGTTCAACCAGCCGATCGAGTACGCGAAGAAGATCGGCGAGCTGACCAACATGCTCGCGGACGGCAAGATTCTTGTGCAGCGCTACGGCGACATCCTCGACGGCAAGCGCACCTGGGAGAAGGAGCTCTCGCAGTCCAACGTCCGCCCGACGCTCAAAGATGCCATCGCGGGCGACATCACCGCCGCGTTCCCCTATCGCTCGATGGTCAACATCATCAACTTCATCCAGGCGATGGATAAGGTCGTACCGGGCTTCGCGTCGAGCGAGACGCTGCTCTATTCGCCGGAGCTCAAGTTTTACAGCAACAAGGTCGAGATGGATAAGGATTTCAATACCAATCTTCCCGGCCTGCACTGCCTCGGCGATTCGAGCGGCTGGACCCGCGGCCTGATGATGGCCTCGGTAATGGGCGTGCTCATGGGACGGAAGCTTGCGGAGCAGGAAAAATAAAATTTCGCCGCCGCACCGCTTTCGACAGAAAAAGAACGGACGAGCCTCTATGATGAAACGCATAGAGGCTCTCTTTTTATTTATCCCGAAAAGAGGAGGCGGGGATATGCCCGTCAGAATATCAACGGACGGCAGAACGCTGACGGCTCGGCTCTCCGGCGAGATCGACCACCACTCCGCTGCGGAGCTGCGGCAGGAGATCGACCGTGCCGTCGAGCGCACCTGGCCGGAATATCTGGTGCTGGATTTTAACGGCGTGACGTTTATGGACAGCTCCGGCATCGGCCTCGTCATGGGGCGCCTGCGGCTGATGAAGGAGCTCTCCGGCGAGATCATGATCGCCAACGCCTCAAAGCAGATCAAAAAGGTTATGAAATTTGCCGGGCTGGAGAAGCTGCTTGCCGCGAGAACGCCCGAGGAAATGGAGGTCTGAGCCTTGCCGTATCAGAAGCCGGTCAATGACATGAAATTGGAGTTTGAGAGCCGTTCCAGCAACGAGGCCTTTGCCCGGAGCGCGGTGGCGGCCTTTCTGACGCCGCTCGATCCGAACTGCGAGGAGCTCGCAGATATTCGCACCGCCGTCTCCGAGGCCGTGACAAACTGTATTGTCCACGCCTACCGGGACTGCCTCGGCCCAGTCTACATACACGTCAAAATCTACGAGGGCGGCCGCGTCGTCATCCGGGTGAAGGATAAGGGCTGCGGAATCGCGGATGTGAAGCGGGCCATGGAGCCGCTGTTCACCACCTGCGAGACCGGCGAGCGCTCCGGCTTAGGCTTTTCCATCATGCAGTCGTTCATGGATAAGCTCCGCGTCCGGTCGGAACTCGGCGCGGGTACGGTCGTCACCCTCGAGAAATTCATCGTGTCGAAAGGGCGGTAACATGGCGGAAACGCTTGCCGGAAACAGAGCGGAGCTGATTGAACGGAACCTCGGGCTGGTGCACGCCTGCGCGCACCGCTTCACGGGGAGGGGCATCGAGTACGACGATCTTTTTCAGGCCGGCTGCATGGGGCTGGTCAAGGCTTTCGACGCCTTCGACCGGGAGCGGGGCGTCTGCTTCTCGACCTATGCGGTGCCGGTGATCCTTGGAGAGATCCGGCGGCTCTTCCGGGACGGGGGCACGGTCAAGGTCAGCCGCACGCTCAAGGAGCTCTCCCTGAAAGTCACCAGGGCGCGGGAGGCCTTTCTGCTCCGGGAGGGCAGGGAGCCCACTATTTCGGAGCTCGCGCAGAAACTCACCGTCTCCGAGGAGGCGGTCACCGATGCGATTTGCTCGGCCACGCCGGTCATCTCGCTGACGGCGGACGATGAGGACGGAAACGGCGGCCAGACGGATGTGCCGATCGATTCGCCGGAGGAAGCTGTCACCGAGCGCCTCTCCACGGCGCAGGCGGTGCAGACGCTCGACAAAAAGGAACGCGCTCTGATTATTCTGAGATATTACAAGGGCATGACCCAGTCCGCGGCGGCCGCACGCCTCGGTATGACGCAGGTACAGGTCTCCCGGAAGGAAAAAAAGATTCTCGAAAAACTCAAGAGGGAACTCTGCGGGTGAGCCTTGCATTGCATAAACGCCGCTGTTATAATAGTCGGGTGATTATTTAAAAAAAGGCGGTGTTTCGATGTTTCGTTTCGAGTGCGATTATAACGAGGGCTGCTGCCCCGAAATTCTGGAGAAGCTCGGGGAGACCAACTTCCTTCAGACGCCCGGCTACGGCGAGGACGAGCTCTGCGAAAAGGCGCGGCAGACCATCAAAAAGCTCTGCGGCAGAGAGGACGCCGACGTCCATTTCCTGGTCGGCGGCACGCAGGCCAACCTCACGGTCATCGCCGCCGCGCTCCGGCCGTATCAGGGGGCGATCAGCGCCTCCAGCGGCCATATCAACTGCCACGAGACCGGCGCGGTCGAGGGCACCGGCCATAAGGTCCTGCCCCTTCCGAGCAGCGACGGCAAGATCACCGCACAACAGATAGAGGAATACTGTGACGCCCACTGGAACGACGCCACCCATGAGCACATCGTGCAGCCGGGTATGGTCTACCTCTCCGATCCGACGGAAAACGGCACCATCTACACGAAGGCCGAGCTCACGGCCATCAGCCAAACCTGCCGCGCCCGCGGACTTTGGCTCTTCATGGACGGCGCCCGCCTCGGCTACGGCCTGATGAGCACCGGGAACGACCTCACGCTGCCGGATATTGCGGATCTCTGCGACGTCTTCTATATCGGCGGCACGAAAGTGGGCCTCCTCTTCGGCGAAGCGGTCGTCATCACAGCCGACGCCCTTAAAAAGGATTTTCGCTATATGATCAAGCATCAGGGCGGTATGCTTGCGAAGGGCCGCCTGCTCGGCCTCCAGTTTGAGACGGCGTTTGCCGACGGGCTCTATTTCCGCGTGGCGAAGCGTGCGGATGAGCTCGCAATGCGCATCCGGGAGGCGTTTGCGGCGAAGGGCTGTTCCTTCCTCTATGACAGCCCCACGAACCAGCAGTTCCCGATCCTGCCGGACGAGGTGCTCGCGAAGCTCGCCGAAAAGTATGCGTATTCCTACTGGACGCGCATCGACGATACGCACAGCGCGGTGCGCTTCTGCACGAGCTGGGCGACGAAGCCGGAAGCAGTGGACGAGCTGGTAAAGGATATCGGCGCGGTCCTCTGATAAAGATACAGCCGGAAGACCGGACGACGGAGCTTTTTAAGCTCTGTCGTCCGGTCTTCCTTGTTTACGGTCTTTTTTCCTGTTCGCAGCGGCCCTGCATCGGACAGCCTGCGCATCCCTCCGGGCGGCCCCCTCCGATAAAATTCCGGAGGCTTTTATACAGAATGGATAACGCGAGCGCGATCAGCGCGAAGGCTGCAAGAACAAAACCGGCCAGAGCCACATCCCGCCCGGCGGATCCTTCCCCGAAAATGCGGCCGATCATGGAGGCGGTCTGATAAAAAGCGAACGAGACGAGCCACGCGACGGCGGTCTGAAAGAGCGCGTTCCGGCAGGCGGCCCGCCAGCTTCCGAGTTCCTTCTTGACCGTGACGAAGGCCGACATGCAGGGCATGTAGAGCAGGGAAAAGAGCATGAAGGAAAAGGCGGAGACCGGCGTGAAGGCTGCGGCGATTCCCTCGGCACCGAAGACGATATAAAGCGTGGAAACCACCGTCTCCTTGGCGGCAAGCCCGGTCAGCAGGGCGGCGGAGGACTGCCAGTTGCCGAAGCCCAGCGGCGCGAAGACCGGGGCGATCCACCGCCCGAAGATGCCGAAAAAACTCCCGGCAGGATCCTCCGCCATCCGGAGCGGCGGCCCGAAATTCTGCAGGAACCAGGCGGCGACGCTCATCGCGAAGATGACGGTACCGGCCTTGACGAGAAACCCACGGCACTTCTCCCAGACGTGCAGCGCGAGGTTCGCGGGAGAAGGCAGGCGGTAGGGCGGCAGCTCCATCACAAAGGCCGATGATTCGCCCCGGCAGACGGTGCCTTTGAGCAGCAGCCCGCAGAGGGCCACGGTCAGCATCCCGGCGAGGTACATCGAAAAAATGACGAGTCCCTGATGCTTTGCGAAAAAGATGCCGGCGAAGAGCCCGTAGATCGGCAGCCGCGCGCTGCAGGAGAGAAACGGCGTCAGCAGAATCGTGAGCCGGCGTTCCCTTTCGCTGCCCGTGCCCTTCGCGGCCATGACGGCCGGCGTCGTGCAGCCAAATCCCATGAGCATCGGAATAAATGAGCGACCGGTCAGCCCGATTCTCCGCAGCAGCCGGTCCGTGATGAAGGCGGCGCGCGCCATGTAGCCGCTGTCCTCCAGAACGGAGAGAAACAGGAACAGCAGCGACACCTGCGGGAGAAAGGAGAGTACGCCGCCGACCCCGCCGAGTACCGCGTCAAGGAAGAGAGAACGTACCCACGCAGGTGCGCCGGCATAATTGAGGGCGAGGGTGAGCAGGAGGTCGAGAAAGGAGACGCCGGATTCCACGAGCCTGCCGAGCGCCCTGCCCGGCCCGCCGAAGGTGGCCGCAAAGGTGCCCAGCATGACCAGAAGAAAGAGTGGAATCGCGGTCCATCTGCCGGTCGCGATCCGGTCGATCCGGTCCGAGAGCGTGGCCGCCTCAGGATCCCGGCGTCTGGTGAAGGTCTCCTCCACAATCCGGGCGATCAGCCGGTAGCGCGCATCGGCCATCATCGTCTCCCCGCCGGCCGGCTCGCTTTTCCGCCCGGAGTCGGCACGGATCACCGCGATCTCCCTTTTCTTTTCTGCGCCGAGGCCGATCGCCTCCGCGACGGAATCGTCGCCCTCCAGCAGCTTTGATGCGCAGAAGGGGAGCGGGTAATTCTTCGGGAGATTTGCGTCCGCCAGTACGCAGAGAATCCGGCTGAGTGCATGTTCGGCGGCGTCGTCGTAGCGGAGATGAACGGAATTCCGCAGCCTGCCGCGCGCGAGATCCTCCGCGGTCCTCACAAGCTCCGGGATGCCCTCCCCTCGGCGGGCGACAATCGGCACCGCGGGCACGCCCAGCAGTTCGCCCAGCGTGCGGCAGTCGAGGGCGTCCCCGCGGCTTTTTACCTCGTCCATCATGTTGACGGCCAGCACAAGCGGCAACCCCAGTTCCATGAGCTGAAGCGTCAGGTAGAGATTCCGCTCCGGATTCGTTCCGTCAAGGATGTTGACGACCGCTTCCGGGCGCTCGCCGATCAGGTAGTCCCGGGTGACCGTCTCCTCCATCGTGTAGGGCGAGAGCGAGTAGACGCCCGGCAGGTCGACGATCTCCGCCCCGGAGCCATATTTCCGGAGACGCCCGGCTTTTTTCTCCACCGTGACGCCCGGCCAGTTTCCGACGAACTGGCTGCTCCCGGTAAGCTCGTTAAAAAGCGTCGTTTTCCCGCAGTTCGGGTTTCCGACCAACGCGATCCGCAGGCTCAAGGCCTCACTCCCTTTCCCGTTTCGCGAAGGAGGATGTTCTCCGCCTCCGATTTCCGCAGCATCAGCTCATATCCCCGCAGGCCGATCTCGATCGGATCGCCGAAAGGTGCCGTCTTTCGCAGAAAAACGGGTGTGCCGGGTGTGATCCCCATATCGGCGAGCCGCCGCCGGGTGAGCGCTTCCCCGGCGAGCGCGGCGACGACCGCACGCTCTCCGGGCCGGAGATCCCGCAGCGTTCGTCTTTCCATGGCGATCCCCCCTTTTGTCACGGCTAAGATATGCCGGTTCTCCGCGTTCCATACGGCTCCGGGGATTCCCGCGCCGCAGAAAATCCCGATGCTTCTTTTTTTGAAAAAGTATAATTCGGGCCGCCGGCTCAACACTAAGAAGTGCCTCCGATTGACAATCTCTTCCTGCGGGCCTAAAATAAAATCAGAACGGAAGGGGGCAAAATTCCATGGAGCAAAAATTCGACATCACCGGCATGAGCTGTGCGGCCTGCGCGTCGCATGTGGAGAAGGCGGCCGGTAGGGTAAGCGGGGTGGAATCCGCCTCCGTGAGCCTGATGACCAATTCCATGACCGCCGTTTTTGATGAAAAGGTCTGTTCCCCGGAGGATATCGTCCGGGCGGTCGAGGCCTCCGGCTACGGCGCCTCCGCGAAGAGCACGTTCTTCTCAAGGCAGAAGGCTGCGAGCACCGGAGACAGACTCAAAAAACGGATGATCTGGTCGCTCGTCTTTCTGGCGCCGCTTTTCTGGCTCACCATGGGCGAGATGATGGGGCTGCCGCAGCCGGGTTTTCTGCGGATGGAGGAGCACCCGTTTTCGCTTGCCGCGGTACAGCTCGTCCTGACCCTTGTGGTCGTCGTGCTCAACCGGGAGTATTTCACCAACGGCTTCGGGAGCCTTTTCCGCCTCGAGCCGAATATGGATTCGCTGATCGCCGTCGGTTCCGGCGCCTCGTTCCTCTACGGGGTTTATGAGACGGCCGTGATCGGGGCGGCGGTCCGGGCGGGCGACCTGCATATGGCCCACAGCGTCGCGATGGCGCTCTATTTCGACAGCGCCGCCATGATCCTCGCGCTGATCGACGTGGGCAAATACCTCGAGGCGCGTTCGAAGGAGAGAACCTCCGATGCCGTCTCGAAGCTGATCGAGCTGGCGCCGGATACCGCCTTCGTCGTCCGGGAGGGCAAAGAAGTGGAAATCCCGGCCGCGGAGGTCGTCGTCGGGGATGTCGTCGCGGTTCGGCCCGGGCAGAAGATCCCGGTGGACGGCACGGTATTGGAGGGCTTTACGACCGTCGACGAATCCGCGCTGACGGGAGAAAGCATGCCCGCGGAGAAACGTCCGGGCGACCGGGTGCTCTCCGCGTCGGTCAACCAGACCGGATATCTGCGCTTCCGGGCGGAGCAGGTCGGCGAGGAGACCTCGTTTGCAAAGATCATCCGGCTCGTGGAGGATGCCGTCTCCTCCAAGGCACCGATCGCCCGCATGGCGGATAAAGTGGCGGCGATTTTCGTACCGGTCGTCATGGGAATCTCCGCCGTCACATTTGCCGTGTGGATGCTCTCCGGCGCGGAATTTTCGTTCGCGCTGACCTGCGCGATCTCCGTGCTCGTGATCTCCTGCCCTTGCGCGCTCGGGCTCGCAACGCCTGTCGCGATCATGGCCGGCACCGGCAAGGGCGCGCAGAACGGTATTCTGGTCAAATCCGCCGAGGCGCTGGAACGCGCGGGGTCGGTGGATACGGTTGTGTTCGACAAGACCGGTACCCTGACGATGGGCAAGCCGGAGGTCACGGCCGTCTACACGGCGGAGAACGGCTCCCAAAAAGAGGTGCTCCGCATTGCGGCGGCGCTTGAGCACGGAAGCGAGCATCCTCTTGCTAAAGCTGTGCTCAAAAAGGCGGAGGAGGAGGAAATTTCCCTCCCGGCGGCGGAGGAATTTACCGCGGAGCCGGGCAGAGGAGTCACCGCCTCGGTGGAAGGAAAGACCTATTTTATCGGCAGCGAGCGGCTCGCCGGAGAGGCCGGGCTCGATCTTTCCGGCTGGGAGGCGCAGGCCGCCGAGGCCGCGTCGAAAGGCAGCACGCTGCTCTATCTTGCGGATGAAGAAAAAGTCGTCGGCCTGATCGCCGCGGCCGACACGGTCCGCGAAAGCTCCAAGGAGGCCGTCGCCGCGCTACGTGCGATGGGGAGAGAGGCCGTCATGCTCACCGGCGACGGGAAAGCGGCGGCATCCCATATCGCGGAGCAGCTCGGCATCCGCATCGTCCGTGCGGAGGTCCTGCCGGATCAGAAGGAGCGGGAGATTGCCGCGCTGCAGGCCGAGGGCAGAAAGGTTGCCATGGTCGGAGACGGCGTCAACGATGCGCCCGCACTCGCGAAAGCGGATCTCGGCGTCGCGATCGGCGCCGGCGCGGATGTCGCCCTGAGTTCGGCGGATATCGTGCTGATGCACGACGACCCGATGGATGCCGTCCGTGCGATCCGTCTCTCCGCCGCGGTGATGCGGAATATCCGGGAAAACCTGTTCTGGGCGTTCTTCTACAACTGCGCGGGCATCCCGCTGGCGGCGGGCGTCTTTTATACGGCGCTCCACTGGCAGCTGACGCCGATGTTTGCGGCCGCGGCGATGAGCTTATCGTCCGTGACGGTGGTCGGCAACGCCCTGCGCCTGACGAGGCTGCGTCTCGGAGCGGAAAAACGTGCGGCGGAAAGCGGTTCCGCCGAGAAGGAAAATGCTGCAGTCATGGAACTGCCAAAGGAGGAAAAAAGGATGGAAACGGTCATCAAAGTCGAAGGCATGATGTGCAATCACTGCGTGGCGCATGTAGAAAAGGCGCTGCTGGGTGTCGAGGGCGTGGAGGAGGCAAAGGTCGACCTTGCCGGCGGAACCGCCGCGGTGAAATACGCCGCGCCGGCGCAGCTTTCCGCAATGGAAGCGGCGATCGAGGCGGCGGGCTACTCCGTCGGGAAATGATTCCGGCCTCGGAGAAGGCATCTGCGCAGACGGAAGGAGCGTTCGGGTTCCCGCCGGCGCTTCCGGCCGCCGCATGTGAAAAAACGGATTTCGCACGCGGGGAATGCCGCCGGGAGCCATGCCGCGCCGGCATTCGGAAGGCGGTTTTGGGGCAGAAAAATGCCCCTTTTCCCAGTGAAAATCACGGAAGAAAAATATTGACAACACAGATTTCTGTTGATATAATGGTAAAGCTGTCATGAAAGACGAGCCATTAGCTCAGTTGGCAGAGCACTTGACTTTTAATCAAGGTGCCCGGGGTTCGAATCCCCGATGGCTCACCAGAATCAGCAGGGGCGAACGCATTCGGATGTTCCAGATCGACTTCACCCCGACGAAAAAAATAGCGGACGGGCGGAAGCCTGTCCGCTTTTTGTTATATTCTTCCGGTTTTCCGGATACGAAAAGATTTTATGAGGTATAACAAAAAGAAAGATGCCGGATCAAGTGAAATTTGTGGGTTTACAGGCGGCCTGAGGCGGAATTCCGAAGAATAAAACATCCATCGGTGTGGCTGCCGGAAGCCCTCGCGCTGCGCGTAAAAGACAGATGGAATCCGCTCGGAAACGGCGGCCCGGTGCACGGAAACTTGAGCGGAGGGGAGGATGCATATGCCGAAAACCAAAAAGATGCTGAGCGACATAAACGCTCCATATATTCAGTCTCTGATGAAGTTCATTGAAACGCAGAGCAAGTCCACGCTTGCGCGCTGGGCGGCCGATTATGCGGAGCAGGTGCTCCTGCCGCTGTGGAGCAGGGAGTATCCCGGCGACCTGCGCCCGCAGAATGCGCTGCAGGCGGCCCGGGAGTGTCTGTCGGGAGCGGTCGGGCTGCCGCAGGCGAAGGAGGCCGTCCTTGCGTGCCGTACCGCCGCGCGTGAAGCGGAGGCGAACCCCGCCGCACAGGCCGCCGCGAGGGCGATCGGGCAGTGCGCCTCCACGGTTTATTCGGCGGGGCAATGCATCGGACTGCCTCTCTACGGGGCCTTGGCGGTCGCGTACGACGCTCTCGGAACGAGTGCCTCATGGGAGCAGTTGGAGTGGCGCGCCGCCGACGAGTGCGGCCGCATGCTCGAAGCGCTGCGTGCTGTATCCGTCGACAGTGAGCCGAATCCGGCGAAGATCGACTGGAAATGCTGACGATGAAAAATGAACTTGATGCGATACGTCCGGTCCATGAGATCCCCGATGAGGTGGCCGACGCGCTCGACAGGAAAGCCCTCTGGGAGCAGTACCGCGCCCGCCCGCCGTATCAGCAGAACGATTATATCGGCTGGATCACCCGCGGAAAGCGCGAAGAGACCCGGGCGAAGCGGCTCGGCGTGATGCTTACGGAACTCCGGGAGGGAGACCGCTACATGGGAATGAAATGGAATAGGAAATGAAGCACGGCCGTTCCGGAAATATCCCAACGGCAAAGCGCCCCTCCTCCGCACGGAAGAGGGGCGCTTTTAAAGCAGCAGATAAAGCAGCGCCAGAAGAAGCTTTACGTCGCAGTGTTCCCGCCAGAGGATCCAGAGCAGCGCGAGAATGACCAAGCGGTCGCCGTCCAGCCCAAAAAAGAGGGGCTCCCCGGGCGGGCAGGGCCTGCAGCAGGGGTTCGGGTCCGGCGGAGGGGGCGGCGGGGGCGGAGGAGGCGGCGGAGCAGGAGGTCTCTCCTGCTGCCGGAAGCTCTCACTGATCCGTCTCGCCTGCTCCTGCATGGAGCGGGCCCGATTCTCCGCCTCCGTGCGGATCTCTTCCGGCGGGGAGAAGATCTCGTTGATCAGCCTTGCACGTTCCTGCATCGCCTGAACGCGGTTTTCCGTCTCCGCGCGCATCTCATCCCTCGCCTCCTCCGAATAGCCGTTGTGGTACCAGTTCAATGCCGCCCGCCTCCGAATAGCCCGCTCTCCCCGAGCGCCGGGAGCACGCTGATCAGCTGCAGGATGCGGATGGCCTCGTCGACACGACCCGGTTCCCGGAGATGCGGGCGCAGCGCGCGGAGCAGGTTGATATCCTTGTCATCTTGATTCATGGAGGACAGCACCTTCTGGATCTTCATCAGGGCGTCGATATCGAGCCCGGGGCCGTCGTTTCCGCCGAAAAGGTTCCCCCCAAAGAGGTTTCCCCCAAAAAGATTCCCGCCGAAAGAGTTTCCGGAAGAGGCTTCTTTCGGGGGTGCATTGGATTCCGTATTCCCGCCGCCGAAGAGGTTTCCCAAAATAGAGTTCCCGGAGGAGGCTTCTTTCGGAGGAGCATTGGATTCCGTATTTCCGCCGCCGAAGGAGGAGAGCAGCGACCGGATGTTTTTCTGCGCCTCCGGGTTGGAAAGAATGGCGGAGAGTTGTTCGCTTAAATCCGACAACGCTTATCCGCCTCCCGCCAGTTTTTTGAGCAGCGCGATCGTCTTTGGGTCGCTGAGCAGGGCCTCCAGCGCCTTCGGGTCGGAGAGCATGCCGTCGATCTTCGGGCCGGCGCGCTTTTTCAGGGAGTCGAAGGAATTGGAGCGGACGGCCCGCTCCAGATCGGCGGGATTGATGCCGAGCTTTTCTCCTGCGAGCTTCAGCAGCATCTGCTGCTGGGCCGGGGTGAACCCGCTGTTTCCGGTATTGTTGTTATTCATAGGCAAAACCGCCTTTCGTCAGATTTCCGTGTTGCGGTCGGGGAAGCGGGAAGATATAATGATTTATATGAGAAATTTGCCGGCGATATGCGGCAGGGGAGGCGGAACCGTTGAGGATTGTCGTACTTTCCGACAGCCACCGTCACTATGATGCGCTGGAGGAGGCCGTCCTGCTCCATCAGGCGGACGCGGATCTTTTCATTTTTCTCGGCGACGGCGAGTACGAGCTGGATCTGCTGCGCAGCGTCCGGCCGGAGCTCAAATTCCTTTCCGTCTCCGGCAACTGCGATTACGGCTCGGATCAGCCGGATTACGGCGTGGCCGAATGCGCCGGCAGGACGGTATTTTACACCCACGGATTCCGTTTCGGCGTGAAATCCGGCCTTGAGGATCTGAAGCGTGAAGCCCGCCGCCTCGGCGCCGACATCGCGCTCTACGGCCACACCCACATCCCGTATGTCTCCTATGAGGACGGGCTCTGGATCATGAATCCCGGCAGCATCGGAAGGCCCCGGGTCGGCGGCCCAAGCTACGGCATCGTGGATCTCACGGCCGAGGGCGTCGCCATGCACACCGCGGAATTGTAAAGGAAAAGCGCCCGGGGATCCGCCCGGGCATTTTTTTGCCGCCGGGCCGGAGAATTCCCCGCAGTGTTCCGGCTGCTTCGCGCGGCTGAAAGCCATCCGCCGAAATGCGCGCAGGGATAAAGAAATGTACGAAGACGGATTCTAATATGGAAAGCGTAAAAAAAGCGTACGGGGCGTACGGAAAGCATCCGAACAGGTGCAAAAACGTTCTAAAAAATTTTTCGCCGTCATAGTATCCTCCGGAAATCATATAAAAGGAGAGGACGGCTATGGAACTGAATGCAGTCAGGCAGACGATAACGGCCTGCCGCGGCGTAAAGGAATGCAGGGAGGAAATCCCGTTTGACTGCGGCATGACGCTGCCGGATTATTACCCGGATGTCATGAAGATCCTCCGCTGCGGGGCGGAAGTGTTTTTCGGGCCGCCGTCCGGCAATCAGGGCGGGGCGGAGGTTTCCGGCACCGTCACGGCGGCGGTCTGTTATCTTTCCGAAGAAGGAAAACTCTGCGGCTGGAGCCAGAAGGTGCCGTTCACCAAGGCGCTCTCCTTGCAGGGGGAGGAGCCGGCGGCGGTATGCGCGAAGGTTCTCGCCAAGGAGGTGCGCTGCCGTGCACTCAACAAGCGGCGGATCGAAGTCTCCGGGAATATCTCGCTGGGCTGCACGGAGCTGATCACGGCACCCGAGGAGGTGCTCGGCTCGGTGGAGGGGAAAGAGGTCCATCTGCTGCACGGGGCGCTGCCTTTCGTCAATATCTCGGGGGAATTTTACCGGCGCTTTACGTTCCGGGAGGAGATCCCGCCGGAGGAGGGCAAACCGAAGGTCGGAAACATCATTCGCAGTTTCGCCGCCGCGAAGGTCACGGAGTGCCGCACGGTTGCGGATAAGATCATCACGAAGGGTGAACTCTCGGTCTCCGTGCTCTGGACACCGGAGGAAGGGGAGAACGGTCCAGGCGTCCTTACCTCCCAATATACCTTCCCCGTGAGCCAGATCATCGACGCGCCCGGTGTCACCGCGGCGCAGACCTGCGATGCGCGGTACCTTGCCGCACCGCCGGATCTGACGATTGCGGAGGACGGCGGTATGACGCTGGAGGTCAAGATCGGCGCCTTTGCGCGCACCTACAGTGAGACCGAAACCGACATCGTCTGCGACATGTTTTCCACGGAATGCGACTGCTCCTGCGGCAAGGAACGGGTCGAAACGATCGGAAAGGTGATCCCGGTCGCGGAGACCGTGGAGGTCCGGGAGCGGGCGGAGCTGCCGGAGAGCGCGAAGAGCCTGATCGCCTGCTGGGCGGAGCCGGGGCCGCCGCCGGAATGCGACGAGGCCGGAAATCTCGTGGCCAGGCCGAAATTCTGCATGCTTGCACGGGATGAGGACGGCGTTCCGGAGTATTTTGAAAAGACGTTCGAGCAGAAGGCCGGGACGAATCTTCCGCCGGGGAGCACGGTGCCGCTCGCGGATGTCGATCTGACGGCGGAAAATGCGTCGGCCTCAATCTCCGAGGGCGGTGCGGAGATCCGCTTCTCGCTGGTGCTGGACGGAAGCATTTTCCTGTTGAATTCCGCAGAGGCGGTCACGGACTGTACGTTCGGCGAGCGCACTCCGCCGGGTATGAAGCGGATGCCGCTGATCATTTATTATGCGGGAGGAGATGAGACACTCTGGCAGATCGCCAAGAAATACCGGAGCGCACCCGAGCGCATTGCCGAGGAGAACGGGATCACCGATTCCGTTCCGGCGGCGGGAACCGCGCTCCTGATTCCCAGATAATGCAAAAAGGCAGGAAAAGGTTCGATTTTCCTGCCTTTTCTGTTTCCCGAAGGACGACATTTTTCGGGCTATGCCTTGACTCACATATAAAAAAAATATAAAATGAACTATATATCAATAACTCCGTCGAATGCGGAGGGCAGGAAGTGAAGAAATGTTAGAGTATGTTCTCAAACGAGTCGGAATGGCATTCCTGACGGTTGTGGTCATCGCATGCATTACATTTTTGATGATGAACGCAATTCCAGGGAGCCCGTTCCTTGACGAAAGAAGCCAGCCGCCGGAGGTGCTTGCCGCCCTGGAGGCCAAATATGGTCTGGACAAGCCGCTGTATCAGCAGCTGGGGACCTATCTGACCTCTTTTGTGCAGGGCGACATGGGCGTCTCGCTTAAGATGCAGAAAAACCGCGATGTCGCGGAGATTATCTTTGAAAAATTCCCTGTTTCCGTCAGGGTCGGCGTCTGGGCGATTCTGAACGCCATTGTCTGCGGGATCCCTCTGGGGTGTATCGCGGCATATAACCGAGGGAAATGGGTCGACAGCCTGCTTCGCATCATCACCACCGCCGGGGTCGCAATCCCGAGCTTCGTCGTCTGCACCGTGCTGCTGATTGTTTTCGGCGTGCGGCTGAGTCTTCTGCCCACGATGGGCCTCGACAGCTGGAAGAATTACCTGATGCCCTGCTTTGCGCTGAGCTTCTACCCGATGTGCTACATCGCAAGGCTCATGCGCTCGAGCATGCTGGACGTCATCAACCAGGATTATATCCGCACCGCCAAGGCCAAGGGCGTCGCCCCCGTGATGCTGATCTTCAAGCATGCGCTCCGCAACTCCCTGATTCCGGTCATCACCTATCTCGGACCGATGGTCGCCTACACCGTCACCGGCGGCTTTGTCGTCGAGACGGTTTTCAGCATTCCGGGCCTCGGCCGTTACTTTATTCAGAGCATTCTCGCACGCGACTACCCAATCATCATGGGTACCACGATTTTCCTTTCCATACTGATCATTTTCATGAATCTGCTTGTGGATATCGCCTATAAGATCGTGGATCCGCGGATTTCGTTTACGAAAGGAGGCGAATGATCCATGCCGAAAAGCAAAGTTAGGCTCGGAAGCCTCCAGGTGGATGTCGATCCGGTTCTGGATGCAGGCTGCCCCCTTACCGCCGCCGATTTTGAGCCGGCCAGCCAGGAAGAAAAAGCCAGCATGGTCGTCATCAAAAAGCGCATGTCCTATTGGCAGGATGCCTGGCGCCGCCTCAAACGGAATACGGTCGCCATGGTGGCGCTCGGCGTGATCATCGTCATCATTCTTTTTGCGTTCATGGGGCCTTCTTTCGTCCCTTATACTTATTCTCAGCAGATCCGCGGCTCCGAGAACCTCTCCCCGATGACCTATTCCGAAAAGGAGCTTGAGGCCGCCGCCGCAGGAGAAAAGGTCTTTCCGCACGTCTTCGGAACCGACACCCTCGGCCGCGATCTTCTCGTGCGCGTGATGTACGGCGCGCGGATCTCCATGACGGTCGGCGTCACCGCCTCCCTGATCGTTCTGGTGATCGGCTCGATCTACGGCTCCGTCAGCGGCTTCCTCGGCGGAAAGGTCGATGCCGTTATGATGCGGATCGTCGAGCTGATCTATTCGATTCCGGATGTGCTCGTCGTCCTTCTGCTCCAGGTCGTGCTCAAGGATCCTCTGACCGATTTGTTCGATACCTCAACCAGCCCGCTGATCGAGAGCTTCAGCGGAATCGGCGTCGGCCTGTTCAGTATTTTCATCACGTTTGCCCTTCTCTATTGGGTGAGCATGTCGCGCATCATCCGCGGCCAGGTGCTCATGCTCAAGAGCCAGGAGTTCGTGATGGCCGCCCAGTGCCTCGGCGCCTCCAACAAGAGAATCATCAAGCGTCACCTTCTGCCGAACTGCATCGGCCAGATCGTCGTCACCACCTGCCTGCAGATCCCGTCCGCCATCTTCCTGGAATCCTTTCTTTCCTTCCTCGGGCTCGGCGTTTCGGCTCCGCTCGCAAGCCTCGGTTCCCTTGCTTCCGACGGGCTCGGCGGCATCTATTCCTATGCCTACCGGTTGATCATCCCGTCCGTTGTTTTAAGTATCATGATTCTTTCCCTGAACCTATTCGGCGATGGGCTGAGAGACGCGCTTGACCCGCGTCTGAAAAAATAAGGAGGTGCAAAAGATGGAAGAAGAAAAAAAGGAAAACATCGGCACCTCGGAAAAGAAGCCGGAAAAGCTTTTGGAAGTAAAAGACCTCAAGGTCTCCTTCTTTACGCCGGTCGGCGAGGTCAAAGCCGTCGACGGCATCTCTTACGACCTGAATTATGACGAGGTCATGGGCATCGTCGGCGAATCCGGTTCCGGCAAATCCGTGGAGGCGTACTCCATCATCGGCCTTTTGCAGAGCCCGGGCAAGGTCGTCGGCGGAACCATCAAGTTTGAGGGGCAGAACGTCCTCGACTGGGATAAAAGGCGAATGCGTGCTTTCCGCGGCAACCAGATCTCGATGATCTTCCAGAACCCGATGACCTGCCTCAATCCGGTCTATACGGTGGGTAACCAGATGGTCGAGGCGCTCCGCTGCCATCATAGGGAGATCTCCAAGTCGGAGGCCCGGAAAAGGGCGATTGAGATGCTCGGACTGGTCGGTATCAACAACGCCGAAAAGCGGGTGGATCAGTATCCGCACGAGCTTTCCGGCGGCATGCGCCAGCGCGTCATGATCGCGATGGCGCTGATCTGCAGCCCCAAGATCCTGATCGCCGACGAGCCGACTACGGCCCTCGACGTCACGATCCAGGCTCAGATCCTTGAGCTGATGAAGGATCTTCAGAAGAAGACCCACATGGCCATCATTTTTATTACGCACAACCTCGGTGTCGTCGCGGAGATCTGCGACCGCGTCTCCGTTATGTATGCCGGGCATATTATCGAACAGGGCACCTGTGAAGATGTCTTTTACCGTCCTCACCATCCTTATACGCTGGGGCTGCTTCATTCCATGCCGAAGATCGACGCGGAATCCTACGAGCGCCTGATCCCGATCGAGGGCACCCCGGTCGACCTTCTGAATCCGCCGGCGGGCTGCTCGTTCGGCCCGCGGTGCGAGCACTGCATGAAGATCTGCCTGACCAGAAAGCCGCCGCTCATTCCGGTCGGTGAAAACGGCCATATCGCCGCCTGCTGGCTGCTGCAGAAGGACGCGGTGGAAGGGAAGGAGGCGGAGCAGAATGGCTGAAGAGCAAAAAAAGCTCCTTGTCGTGGAAAACCTGAAAAAGTATTTCCCGATCAAGATGGGTTTCAATAAATATAAATATGTACAAGCCGTCGAGGATGTCTCCTTCTCCATCAACAAAGGCGAGACGCTCGGCCTCGTCGGGGAATCCGGCTGCGGGAAAACCACCTGCGGCCGCACGGTTCTCCGTCTTTACGAGCCCACCTCCGGCAAAATCACCTACGACGGCAGCGTCATCTTTGACGGCACAAGCAAAAACAATCCGGATATGCTTTCTTACCGCCGCAGGATGCAAATGATCTTTCAGGACCCCTCCGCGTCGCTCGACCCCCGTATGACGGTCGGCGAGATCATCGGCGAGGCCATCGATATCCACCATCTGGCCGCGAGCAGGCGGGACCGTGACGACATGATCCGGATGCTGCTCGAAGAGGTCGGCCTCAACACCGAGCACTCCAACCGCTATCCGCACGAGTTCTCCGGCGGGCAGCAGCAGCGCGTCGGCATCGCGAGGGCGCTGGCCGTTCAGCCGGATTTCATCGTCTGCGACGAGCCGATTTCAGCGCTCGACGTCTCGATCCAGTCCCAGGTCGTCAATATGCTGGAGGACATGCAGAAGGAAAAGGGCCTGACCTATCTGTTTATCGCCCATGATATCTCGGTCGTCCGCCACATCTCCAACCGCATCGGCGTCATGTATCTCGGCAACCTCGTGGAGCTGGCGGAGAGCTACGAGCTTTCCCGCAACCCGCTCCATCCATATACCAAAACGCTGCTTTCCGCCGTGCCGATCCCGGATCCGGATAAATGCCGCGCGCGCCGCAGGATCGTGCTCGAGGGCGACATTCCGAGCCCGGTCGATCCGCCGACCGGCTGCCGGTTCCACACCCGCTGCCCGTACGCGATGAAATGCTGCGAGGAATCCATGCCGCCGTGGAAGGAATACGCGCCCGGCCATTTTGCGGCCTGCTGGCTGCTTGAAAAGAACGGCGGCTGACAAAAAAGCTGCAGCCGCGTCAAAGACGAGACAGACCGAAACGCATCAGGCTGTCCGCGCACCACAGACCTCTTCCCAAAGCCCCGCCTCCCGGCGGGGCTTTGTTTATAGTGAAAAAACGGGAAGCTGCAGGGGTTTTTCGCGGATATTGCCCAAAGATCCCGCGGCGGGTTTTGTTTCCGGAATGATAACAGTGTTGTAATTATCCTTGCATTTTATATAGATATATTATATACTTTTTAACATAATCGGGAAAACCCGGTTTAAAAAAAGCATTGTCTACTATGATAAGGAGGAAAAAAATTCATGAAGAAAATCATTGCGCTGATCCTTGCCAGCCTGATGATCATCATGGCTTTTGCGGGATGCTCCGGCAAGACCGAGGAGACCCCGTCCGAGTCCGAGTCTCAGCCGGCTGAGGAGACGGAAGAGGGCTTCAATCTTGTGGCCTGCATCGCTTCCGAGCCTGAGTATATGGATCCGACCCTCAACACTTCTGTTGACGGCGGCACCTATACCAGCCACCTGTTCGAAAACCTGATGAAATACAGCTATGTCGAAGGCAACACGGTTATCGGCGACAAAGTCCGCTACACTTCCATTGTCCCCGGCCAGGCCGAGAGCTATGAAGTGGATGAGACCGGTACCATCTACACCTTCCATCTCCGTGACGACATTTATTGGAGCGACGGTCAGCCCGTCACCGCCAATGACTGGGTCTACAGCTGGAGAAGACTGGTCAATCCGACCACCGTCGCCGACTATTCCTATTTCATTGACTGTGTCGCCGGCGCCAAAGATCTCCGTACCGGCGTGACCACCGATCTGACGACCCTTGGCATTGTCGCCCTTGACGACAAGACCCTTCAGATCACCCTGACCGGCCCGACCGCGTACTTCATCGAGATCTGCGCCTTCGGCTGCACCATGCCGCTCCGTGAGGATATCGTCGAGGCCGCCCCGGATACCTGGACTCAGGATCCGACGACCTTCATTTCCAACGGCCCGATGGTCATCAGCGAGTGGGTCCACGACGACCACATCACCATGGTCCCGAACGAAAAGTATTATGACCGCGCCAACATCACCCTTGACTCCCTGACCTGGAAGCTGATGGATGACGAAAACGCGAAGTATGCCGCATGGCAGTCCGGCGACATCGACTTCCTCGATCAAACTCCGGTTGACGAGACCGCGAACCTGATCGCTGCCGGCACCGCCCTCACCGTTGACTACGTCGGCACTTACTGCGTCGTCTTCAACTGCGAGAAGATTACGGACCCGAAAGTCCGTGAAGCTCTGACCCTTGCGATCGACCGTCAGTTCATCACCGACAGCGTCAAAGCGGACGGTTCTGTCCCGGCCACCGGTTGGATTCCTGTCGGCACTGCCGACGGCAACGGCAGCATGTTCCGCGACAACGCCCCGGCTTGGTACGATGCCACCGCCTTTGATGCGAACGTTACTCAGGCGCAGGAACTCCTTGCCGAAGCCGGCTATCCGAACGGCGAAGGCCTTCCGACCATTGAATACGCTTTCAACACCAACGACGCCCACCAGAAGATCGCCGAAGTCATCACCCAGACCTGGAGCGAGAAGCTTGGCGTCAAGACCCAGCTCGCCAACATGGACTGGAACGTCTTCCTGGATATCCGTTCCAAGGGTGAGTTTGATGTTGCCCGTCACGGTTGGATTCAGGACTTCAACGATCCGATCAACTGGCTCGACATGTGGCAGACTTCCGAGATCGACGGCAACAACTATGCCCGCTTCTCCAACGCGGATTACGACGCCCTGATCGCCGCCTCCTACACCGAGACCGATCCGGCCGCCCGCTCCGAACTGCTCTATCAGGCCGAGGAAGTCCTCCATCAGAACTGGGCCGTCGCTCCGGTTTACTTCTACAAGAACATTGCTCTTTGCGGAAGCGAAATCGCCACCGTCGACTACAGCCCCGACAAAGGCTACTTCATCCTGACCTACGCCACCCAGGCGTAATCATCCCGATTCCCATAAAGAACGGATCCGTAAGGGTCCGTTCTTTTTTATATTCGGAACGGCCGTTCTTTTTTTATGGCCTTTTTCGGCGGAATGCCTCCGGCCGGCGCCATGGGAAACCGCGCATAAAAATTATGCAAAAAACTGGAATATTTTATAGAAAAAACTTGACAAAAGTTACAATTATGTTACAATATGAAGGAACTCAAAAGATGTGACGGGGAGCACATTTTTGATGCGTGTGAAAAAGAAAAAGAATGGGAGAAGACGATTATGAAGAAAGTACTTGCTCTTGCGCTTGCTCTGATCATGACCCTTGCTCTGGGCGTCACTGCTTTCGCTCAGCCTTCCGACGACGGTATCACCATTGTTCGGCCCGGCAAAGAGGAAAGATTTGAGTCGGATTTCCGGGAGTTCCCCATCGATGATTGGGATATCGACAATGAGAACATTGTGATCTTGCCTTATGATTACGGCGATTTCGCGATGATCATCGACGGATCGGAAACCTTTGATTCTCTTTTCAGACCTGAAGTATTCGAGGGCGAAGCGGATGACGATGAGGATACCCTGAGCTCCATCAAAGTGGAGTCCGAAAAAGGCCTGATCGATGTCACCGTTTACAAGCTTGATGATTACGTCAAGAATCTTGACGAATTTATGCCATCAGGGGATATCGTGACGGAACAAGGCATCAGTGACTTCGGCATCGAGACCAAGTCCAACTGGCCGTTTGAGGATTTTGATGTGGAAGACCTGCTCGAATCCTATGAGTGGCATGATGATCCTTACTATTGGGATGAGGACGAAAATCCGCATCTGGATCTATATTTCGTCTACTTCGATTTCCCGACCTATGCGGGCGTAAAGGTCAGCGGCGACAACTACTTCACCCTGAAGTTCCGTGAGAACACCACCGGCGACGACCATGTTGAAACTTCCAAGAAGGTTTGGTTCTGCATCTATCCGTGGGCCGTTCTTGAGGAGGACGTAGAGACCTACGCCGACGAGGACGAGGCCATGGAACTTGTCGAGGGTGAGGCGGCGTTCGATGAGGATAGCTTCGGCGATCTCATGGAGGATCTCTATAAAAATGTTCCGGGCAACGACTACATCTGGATCGTTCAGTCAACCGATGAAATGGATGAGGACGAGGAGCTGTCTCCGGAGCTGTTTAAAAAATCGGATGAATGGAATCCCCCGCATGTTTTCGCGATCGGTAGGAGTTTGGTCCCTTATGTCATCACTAAGGATGCCTGGAAAGAAATCATCGGCTCCACGCTGATCGTCGGCGTCGCTGATGACCTCGAAGTCGAGATCGGCAAGATCGTCAAGGGCCAGACCGGTATTTGCTTCTACGTTGACACCGATGTCGACGACGATATTCAGGCGCTCAATGAAGATGCCGAGCTCTCCGCTCTGCTCTTCCTCAACACTACCGACGTTCTGGATTCCGATTTCGTCGTCAGCTACACCTTCCCGATCGAAGATGCTGCCAAAGCCGGCGATTACTTCCTCTATGAGCTGGTCGGCGACGAGCTGAAGCTGGTTCAGAAGGTCGCCGTCGGCAAGGGCGACGATGAGGTCGACGTCGATATCGCGCGCAAAGCCGGCGAGACCCTTGGCCAGTATTATCTCTCCGATGTGGAGCTTGCCGCTACGGCTGCTCCGTCCGAAGAAGAAGAGAACCCGAACACCGGTGCTTCCGAAGTTGCCGGCGTCGCGGTTGCTCTGGCCGTCCTCTCCCTCTGCTCCGCCGCTGCGGTTGCTCTGAAAAAATAAGTTCCGGTTTCCGGAAAAAAACAACCTATTCGCTGTCTGATAAAACCGCTCGGGCACTCTCCGCCCGGGCGGTTTTTTGTGCTTTGTTACGTTCCTGTATTTTTTTCAGACGGAAAGACCGTTTTGTTCCCGATCACCAGGCAAAAGGCATAATTGCTGTGTTTTTCGCCCATACTTGCTGCAGCGCGCGACCGCCGGAACGTTTCCAAAGGATTTTAAATGGATGATAATGTAAATTATTATAAAAAATTCCAGATAGAATCTTGACAAGCAGTTACGAAAGTGTAATAATATTCCTGCAATGGAAAAATATGGATGGAGAGCACATCTTTCCGGCACGCAGCATGAAAATGATAAATGGAGGAAAACACATGAAAAAAGTACTTGCTCTTGCGCTTGCTCTGATTATGGTTTTGGCGATGGGCGTCACTTCTTTTGCCGCGCCCGGCAGTGACGGTGTCACCATCGTGCATCACGGCGAAGAGGCTCAGCCCGACTGGGACTTTACCTGGGTCGACTTCTATTGGGATATCGACAATGAGAACGTCATGATTTTGCCGTACGACTTCGGCGACTTTGCCACTCTGCTTAATGGCACCGGGATCGCCAACGAAATTTTTAATCACGCAGAGGGCGGAACGCTGAGTTCCATCAAGGTTGAGTCCGAAAAGGGCCTGATCGATGTCACGGTCTATAAACTGGATGACTATGTCAAATCCCTGACTTATGGTACTGGATCTAATTCTAACGAGGTCACCGGCATCAAGACCAAATCCAGCTGGCCGTTCGATGAATTTGATCTGGAAGATCTGGTTCCTTACGACGATGGCGATGATTGCTTTGATGAGGCTTATTTCCATCCGATCGACGGTAAACTCCACCTCAACCTGTTTTTTGTCTATTATGATTTCCCGACCTATGGCGGAGCGAAGGTCAGCTTCAACAACTACTTCACGCTGAAATTCCGTGAGAACACCACCGGCGCCGACCATATTGCGGAATCTGAGAAAGTTTGGTTCTGTATCTATCCGTGGGCCGTCGACGAGGAGGATGTCGAGAACTATGCCGATGAGGATGAGCCGATGGAGCTTGTCGATGGCTTCCCGCTGATCTCTTACGATTTCGCTCACCCGTGGCCGTTGGATGCGTGGGACGATGAAGATTTCGCCGACGCCTATGAGGATGTGCCGGAGGATCACGCTTTCTGGCTCTTCTGGGCAATCGACCCCATCGCGAACGGCTACTGGGATGAATGTGGTTTTGATTGGGATAAGTGGGAAGATCAGTGGAGCGAGGTCCCGTATGTAATCGAGAAAGATAGCTGGAAGGAGATCATCGGCTCCACGTTGCTCGTGGAAGTTGACGACGATCTGGTTATCGATATCGGCAAGGTCGTCAAAGGCCAGACCGGTATTAGCTTCGCGTTCAATACGGATGTCGACGACGGTGTTCAGGCCCTTGATGAGGATGCCGAGCTGGTTGCACTCAATTTCCTCGATACCACCAACACGCTGGATTCCGATTTCGTGATCGAATATACCTTTGAGATCGAGGATGCCCCCAAGGCCGGCGATTATTTCCTCTATGAGCTGGTCGGCGACGAGCTGGTTCTGCTGCAAAAGGTCGCGGTCGGCAGAGACGATGATGAAGTCGAGGTCGAGATCAAGCGCAAGGGCGGCGACACCCTGGGCCAGTATTATCTCTCCGACATTGAGCTTGCCAAGGAGGAGCCTGCGCCCGAAACCGAGCCCACCGAGGAAAACCCGAACACCGGCGCTTCCGAAATCGCGGGTGTCGCGGTTGCTCTAGCCGTCATCTCTCTGGTTTCCGCTGCAGCGGTCTCTCTGAAGAAATAAGCCCCGGTTTGAAAAAGCCTCGCTCTTTCAAACCGATACGTCCCTGAGCCTGAAAAAAATACAAAGCCGCCCGGGCACTCTCCACCCGGGCGGCTTTTTTATTACAGTTTTGTATTTTTAAAGGGGGATCGCGCATGATATTTTGGATAATAAGACGATTTTTTGGGGGCCGCATCGGGCCGGGCTTTATATTTAACTTATAAAGTATAAAGAGGAAAGGAGCGGCAAAAAATATTTCAAAAATTTTGCAAAAATTCTTGACAAAGAGTTACAACCATGTTACAATATGGCTGCACTTGAGAAATGTGGTGGAGAGCACATCTTTCCGGCACATACCACAAAAAATTTTAATGGAGGAATTGAATAATGAAAAAAGTTATTGCTCTTGCGCTTTCTTTGATCATGGTTCTGGCTCTGGGCGTCACTTCTTTCGGTCTCACTCTTGTTGAGTCCAACCCGACCGGCCCCGATGATCTCCCGTTCTATTATTTTGATGAGACTTGGGATATCGCTCAGGAAAACCTGATTGTTGTCCCGTATAACATGGGCGACGCCGGCACTCTGATTAGCGGCGAAGAAGCTGCTGCGGATCTTGGATTTGATCTTGGCTCCACCCTGAGCTCCATCAAAGTCGAGTCCGAAAAAGGCATCGTTGATGTCACCGTTTACAACCTTGACGATTATGTCAAAGGCGTAACGACTGATGGCGATGTCACCACCAAGTCCAGCTGGCCGTTTGAAGATTTCGATATTCAGGATCTTCTTGACGAAATTACTCATCCTGCAGTTGCGGAAGATGAAGATCTGAACCTCTTCTTCGTTTACTTTGACTTCCCGGTCTATTCCGGCGCCAAAGTCAGCACCGACAACTACTTCACCCTGAAGTTCCGTGAGAACACCACCGGCGCCGACAAAGTCGAGACTTCCGAAAAAGTCTGGTTCTGCGTCTATCCGTATGCCGTCTTTGATGACGACGTCGAGAACTATGCCGACGAAGACGAGGCCATGGAGCTTGACGTCGGTTATCCGATGCTCGGCGAAACCCCGGCTGATGTTAAAGAGTTCCTTGCGGACGCTTACGAGGATGTTGATCTTGATGAGAATCTCCTGTTTGTGACTGCCGCTGATCTCGCTGTGGAATATCCTGAAATGGATGTACTGGATGAGATCCCGTATGTCATCACCAAGGATGCTTGGAAAGAAATCGTTGGTTCCACTCTGATCGTTGGCGTCGATGACGACCTCGAAGTCGAGATCGGCAAGATCGTCAAAGGCCAGACCGGCATTAGCTTCGCTGTCGACACCGATGTTGACGACGACGTTCAGGCCATCAACGAGGATGCCGAGCTTGCCGCTCTGCTCTTCTTTGACACCACCAACGTTCTGGATTCTGACTTCGTCATCAGCTACACCTTCGCGATTGATGACGCTGCCAAAGCCGGCGATTACTTCCTCTATGAGCTGGTCGGCGATGAGCTGACTCTGGTTCAGAAGGTTGCTGTCGGCAAGGGCGACGAAGAAGTCGACGTCGAGATCGAGCGCAAAGCTGGCGATACCCTTGGCCAGTATTACCTCTCCGATGTTGAGCTTTCCACTGCCACCGCCGAAGAGGGCACCGAAGAGAACCCGAACACTGGTGCTTCTGAAGTCGCTGGTGTCGCCGTTGCTCTGGCTGTCATCTCCCTGGTTTCTGCCGCTGCTGTCTCCCTGAAGAAATAATCAAGACTCCCCGGAGTCTCTGAT